>Ga0214542_1001295_pt1 | contig 50967 bp, 25 predicted proteins | sample CNSS1metaG_FD_160096 | JGI IMG/M metagenome (GOLD analysis project Ga0214542, IMG submission 160096) | Root nodule microbial communities from cowpea collected in UCLA plant growth center, Los Angeles, California, USA - CNSS1 | ecosystem: Host-associated > Plants > Roots > Nodule | place: USA... | reverse complement strand
TCTTTTTTGTTTGTTTTTTTTTTTTTTTTTAAGTATTTTTTTCTCTTTTCTGTTCTTTGTTTAAATTGTGTATTTCTACATTTTATTCGTGGAAATTATTTGTTTGTGTTTGGGATTTGCAAGTGCACTTACTTTGATTTACTTGAGTATGAGAGTTTGAAGGATAAATTGTTTAGTTTGTTTTTGTGTTGAACTGCAAAAAAAAATATACAAAAAAAGATATTGTGGATCAAAGTCAAAAGGAAACAATATATATAGAAAAAAAAAAGGATAAAAAAAAGGGGGAGTTCAACACAACTTTTTGTTACAATTTTATTTGTGGTTTATTGATATCTACTGGCAATCAGTCTTTGTCTTAGAGTCTCCGTGTTGTCTCCTTTAAATCTCTTTGGTAGTCCTATTATTTTCTAATTTTAATTTTCTTATTTTGTGTCTTTAACATTCCTTGAAGTTTTGTCTAGAGTTTTGAATTTTCTTTGTCCTCTAAAGTCAAGATTTAGATCTCGCAACATTTTTCACATGGTTTGTTACTCTTTGCTTAAGTTACTAGAGTTCTTTGCCAAGTCCTAAAGGGAATTTGAGTGGTAAAAGGCAAGAGAGTACATTCAATAAAAAGCCGTGTGATACACGAGTGGAAAATTGAGTGAAACACTTAGCGGAGTGGTGAGGTCCTAAATATATTTTATTATACTAACATTTTCTTGTAGGAATTAGCAAATATTGAGTAATGAAACATGTTTTCACAGAAGCATCCTTATGGAACTAGTTTAACATATGGTTTAAATTATCCCACTCCTAACCAAGATCATTTGGTTCAAGGACTTGAACGTACCAAGAGAGTGGCATGTAGAGATACACCTAGTGTTTATGAGGTCTTGGTAGCATACATTAATGCCTTGGAATCCATAACTATAAAGCTAATTGGCAAGATTGCTAGTATTAAATGGAAGCACAATCCTGATAGAAAATCATTGCCAAAGACAAGAACACTAAGATGTTCCAAATGTGAAGGCTATGGGCATGAAACTCATCAATGTCCTAATGGGTATGCAAGTCCTATGACTCATGAAGACCTCAAGAACTACATTTCATACTTGAGAGAGGAGGAAGAAAGAACAATGCAAAAATTATATGTATTGAAAAGAAGGCAAAATCGAAAGCTAAAAAAAGCCCATGAGAAGGAAACACTTATAGAAAATGAAGTAAAGGAAAAGAGAGAAAGAGACGAGAGAGAAAGAGACGAGAAAGAAAAGAGAGAAAAAGAAGAGAAAGTAAAGAGTGAGAGAGAGGAGAAAGAAGAAGGAAAGAGAAAATAGAAAGAAGAGCGAGAAAAAAATAAAGAAAGAAGAGAATAGAAAAAGAGGGAAGGAAGAAAAGAGAGAAAAAGAAGAGAAAGAAAAGAGCGAGAGAGAGGAGAAAGAAGAAGGAGAGAGAAAAGAGAAAGAAGAGCGAGAAAAATTAAAGAAAGAAGAGAGTAGAAGAAGAGAGAAGGAAGAAAAGAGAGAAAAAGAAAAAGAAATAAGAGAGTATTATGAATTGTCAATGAAAAAATGTACTAACTTTTCTCTTATTGTTTTATTGCCTATGGACGATTTATTCATCAAAGAGCAATGACATCAACAATGGAAAGACGAAAGGATACTTAAGGAACACTTATTCATCAAGCAACAAGGAGATCAACAATGGAAAGACGAAATGATGATAAAAAAAGACACAAGCTTAGAAATATATGCTCATGAATTAGCTTGTTTACCCATTTCTAACAAACCTATGGGTGATCAAAGTCATACCTATAATTGGATTGTTTGTTTGAGCAATATTCCTTTTCTTTTCTTTGAGCATTTTATCTTTAATTTAAAATTATTTGATGATTGGTGCAGGTGGGTATTTGACCCTAGAGGCAGAACTCCAAAATCTTTTATAATAAGAGATTGACCTTTTTCAGGATCCAAATCTCATTTTGGTAGAATTTCTATTATTTTATTTCCGATTTGTGTCTTTGATTTATGTTTGTGTTTGTGCATAAAACCTTCTTGAATTCGAGTCGAATTCTCTCCAAACACGAGAGAATGATAAGGAATCTTCAAGTGAGACAAATTTGAGGACAAATTCTCTTCAAGAAGGAGGGAATGATAGAGGACTATCCCAAGATTCCATACAAGAAGAACTTGAAGATGAACCTTTAAAATTTAAAGGACCTATGACAAGGGCTAGGAGCAAAAGATTGAAAGATCAAAACTATTCAAGGCTCCTAATGCTACAAGCAATCTGAAATTCAAAGAATATGAAGATCATGGCTTAAAGCACATTTGAAGATAGTTTTTAGGAAAATTAGTTTATGTTTTTAGACTTTGACTTTCCTCTTAGAAATTAGTTATGTTCTATGTTTTTGGGCTTTGGGCTTTCTTTTATAAATTAGTTTATGTTTTGATGTTTTGGGCTTGGTCCATCTTGTAGGGTTCTTAGGTTTCTCTAAACTTCTGTGCCTATTTATAGAGGTACCAAAAACAATGTAGGGACTTTTAGTCATATATTAAATTTTATTTCATTAAAGAGAGGATTCTCTTTGTTCTTGGCTTAGGCCTCCGGTTCTTATCAAAGATTAACATCTTTGTGGCGAATCTTCACTTGACTTATCAATCTGCTAGATTGTGGCGTCCCCCATCTTTGTCTTATTCCGCGTTCTTCTTAGATTTATTGTGTCGTGGATTTATTCGTGTCGTGCCTCTTGATGATTCAAATTCAGAAACGATCATACTTTTTCCTGGATAGGATCGTATCAATTAGCTTCCCATGGCAAGACAAGTGTGACTTGCTTAGGTGGCAAGTCACACCTCTCACATGCTCCCTTTTGGCTCAAAAATTCAACTTTCTAGACTCCTTTTTCCCTTCACTTTTTGGAGACTCCTTGATCTTTTTTTGGCCTATAAATAGAAGGATTAAGACATGCAAAATTCATCTTGAAATTGAGTAATGAATTGCTATCCAAATTTGTTCGCAAATATCTTTTGAGCTCACCTTAGAGTAAACTCTTCTATAGTTTACTCTAGTCTTCTTCTTTAGGAGTTGGCCTCACCTCTCTTAAGAATCCTTTCAGCTACACCAAACCAAACACCTTAAGCTTCTTTCCTTCATGCTTCCGCATCCAACACTATTCATGGAGCCTCCATCCTTCATGCAAGCTTCAATGGAGACAAGAAGAAGCCATAAGTACTTAATTGTGTGAGAGGACTTGGGTTCAAGTCCTATGTATGCGAAATTGTGTGTTAAATTAATTATTTTATTCTTTTGAGAATATGTGTGATCATGGTGCATGATAATATAATCCTAGAATTATAAGAATTACCACGAAACATGATTGAATGGTTGTGCATTGATTTGACATTGGCATGGTTATAGGTTCAAACCTTGGTAGATCCAAATTAAGCTTTCTTTTTGCTAAAATTAATTTTGGCATGAATGTGAAGAGGCAGAGAAACCCTAGCTTAGAGAGGCAGCCAAGAGGGCTGGAAAAACAAACCATAATGAAGCTTGAATGGAAATTACCATCCCAATTAAAGTGATTTTTTTTTCTTGCTGTAAGACCCGAGAAAATTAAATAGTTAATTAAATAATTATTTAATAAATGCGGGTAATAGAAGCCTTTAAGGCATTTAATGCAGAAAACTATGACGTAGAAAAGTACTAGCTCAAGTGGTTGAGAGTACTTTGATTGTGTGAGAGGACTTGGGTTTAAGTCCTATGTATGCCAATTGTGTGTTTTTGGTTGAATTGGTTGTGCATTTGACTTGATGATATACTTGAATGCTAGACGTGATAATAAGATCCTAAAATTGTAGGAATTATCACAATTGTGAATTTGGTTGAATTGGTTGTGCATTTGACTTGGTAATTGATAGGTTGTGGGTTCAAGTCTTGCTAAGGATAAGAACTAAACTCTATTTTTGCCTAATTTTGTTTTTGGCATGGAGACGAAAAGATAGAAAACCCTAGCTACCAAGGGAGATAGCTTGAGAGGCTAGAGAGAAAACCATAATGATATTTGATTGACCATTAAACCAAAGACTTAATGGTATTTTCGTTTTAGAGTTAATCTTATTTAATTAGGGAGTAATTGTGAGAGAGAAGAGAATTGGAAGGGAAGGGGGTGCTGCATTGTGTGTGACATTCAAGTAGTGGGTTCCAGAAGTGTTTCGTGGTGGGTGTCGAGAGAATTGAGAGTGGAAAATATTGTTGGAGTGAAAGGGAAGACTAAGAGAGCTTTTAGGTTAGAGACCCATCAAGAATTCGAATTTGGAGCAGGGAATCCAGGTAAGGGGAGCTGTTCATTGTACTTTTATTCGTGTTTGAATGTGTGTGCCTTGCTGTGACCCATTGCATGAAACCCCCACCTTATTGGATGCTATTTTTTGGAGTTTCCGGGTTCTGCCCGGAAACCGCCTGACGGTACAGCCCGAGCCGCCAGGCGATGCATCATATTTCACCTCTGTTTGGAGATTTTGACATGAACCGCCTGGCATGGTTGAATGTCCGCCAGGCGGCGCGACATAATGCGCAATTTTCTCTGACTTTTGGTTGGTGCACTGGTCATTTTGATTTCTAAATGTGATGTTGTGTATGATATTATATGTTTATGATATTTCAGCAATTGAATTTGACGGTGTTTATAGAAAGTCATGTATGAATAGTCATGATGAGAGTTTGGGTTTGTGGAAGGGAAGGAATGATAAATCTATGCTAATTATACCAAAATTATATGACACAAAAAGCATAATAATGGGCCTTGTGGTTTGGTAAAATTGATACGAATTGGTGAGGTTTGGTGTAATTGGATTGTGTATCAAATCAAGGTATGAGGAATCTCGTGGCTGGTGCAAAAAAACCTATTTTGTGTCTGGTACTGATGCACCGCCTAGCGACACCCTACTTGCCGCCAGGCGGCGGCGATTACAAAGGCAGTTTGGTGTGTAACATCCCTAAGGAATATTACTAATATTTAATAATTAAAATAAGAAATAAAAAAATGCCTCATTTAATATAATACCATTTCCCAAAAACTCGGGAAATTTTAAAACAAAATAGTAACCATAACATAGTTCACTATCGTTCTATACAAAAGTTAATAAAGTCTAGCATAATTAAAGTTACATCAAAATCCAAAAGTAAAAATGCTTTCAAAAGCCCAAGTAGCCCCTGCTCTCCGTCTCTATGCATCTCCTGGCCCACTTGTCACATCATCTGCTCTCGGATAACAAGTTATCCGATCATCGCCACACACACACAGAAAGGGTGAGCTATGCACATTATATATAAATAGATACATGAAATAAATATGCCGCCCATTCCAAAATAACATAACTAAAATTTCACAATTTGTCAAATTTCCCAACCATGACCTCATAGTCCTTCATGAGTCATATGCATGAACTAGGTCTTAGGACTTCACTGTGCTTCCACGAAACTAATCCATTCGTGGTCCAACCCTATGAGCCTATCCCGCTCATAGTCCTGCCCTACAGACTCCTCGTATGTAGTAAAACATCTAAGCCTTCTCAACTTGGACCTTGGCACGCACGCAATCACCATACTATGGACTCCTCGCCCAATAGTAACCGACGGGAACATATCAGTTCCTTGCCCATCGTGCGCCTAACACATGTAATCACCATACCAAGGACTCCTCGCCCATTGGTAGCCGACGAGAACTCATCCAGTTCCATGCCCATCATGTGTCCAACCATCAAGCACATCCCATACCCCTATTGGACTTAGTCCTTCAAGCCCAAACACCACACCACATGCATATACTTCCTATACTTATGAAAAAGTATCCAATCACACACACAAGCACACACAAATATGGTAATTCACATGAACTTGCTTAAGCTAGGGACTCTCGCCCAAACTAAGCCCTCAGTCTCGCTTAGGCTAGCTCACCTCGCCTGAGCGACCTTAAAACAATAGCATCATCACGTCATCTCGCTCAGGCGAGATCCTCTCGCCTGAGCGAGCCATACCATCGCTCAAAAGACAACACGCACCTCGTCTAAACGAGAAGTCACACTCAAACATGCACAAGACTCATCGCGACCTCGCTTAGGCGAGTGTCTCTCGCCTAAGTGAGACTACGTCTCGCTCAAACCCAGTCTTGGTCGCTTAAGCGAAATGCTTGAGCCTAATCCTGTATGAACTCCTACAACTCTCGCCTAGGCGAGAGGGAGTCGCTTGGGCGAAACATGCAGAGTTTCGCCACTACTCGTGCATCAGAGACACCAAAACAATGCCAATTTACACGCAATCCCTTTTCATTCGTTCTCATTCATCAACCAAATCATAAAACATAATGTAAACACGTTTGGATTCTCAAATCACAGGATTTGGCCACAAATCAAAATTACAGTACCATAACCCCCATCAGATTCTTATTTCATACCAACAAGGCTTTTCACCCCACATCTCATTCATAATTTCTCAATTTCAGTGCATATCATAACCAATTCACACCACACAGAATACAATTTAAGAACAAAACGCCAAAACCTAAGCAATATTGAAGTACACAAAATTTCAGCACCTCTAACCTGGACTTCTTGATTCAGTTTGGAGAAAAAAGAGAATGTTCCCTTGTTGACCACTCTTTTTACTTCAACCTCCTCCCAATTCAACCTTCAACTCTCTCCTCTCACCCTCGGAACTCGTGCTCCTCTCAAAAGACAATTACCAGCACTGCCAAAAACCCTTCTTCTCTCCTAAAATTTGGCTTTTATAGGTGCCTTAATAATGTGTTTAAAAACTGAAACGAAAAATGGGCTTAATTATGTTTTTAATTTCCTATTCATTGTTAACTATGGTTTTTTAGCCCTTTGGCTTCTCCTCCCTCTGATTTTTACCTTTGCCCTTTCAACTCCACTCCAAGCTAGAATTAGCAAAAATAAAGCCTACTTTATGCCCAACAAGGTTTGAACCCGTGACCCTCCACTTATGAGGCCAAAGCACTACCATTATGCCAATTCAAATTTAGTGATACATTCCAATCAATATAAGTTTACATTACCAATTCCATACTCATACATATTATTAAAAATCAATAATAAAACAACAACACATAATTGGCATACATAGGAGTCGAACCCATGTCCTCTCACACATTCAAAGTACTCTCAACCACATGAGCTAGCACTTTTCCATGTCACATCAAAGAATAATTAATGCCATAAAGGCGCTTTCTACCCGCATTTATTAATTAATTAATTTTCATGGGTCTTATAGGGTGCCTTGCTCTGAATAGGCGCGATAAACACTGATTGGAATGAGTTGGGATAGAAAAACTAGTCAGTAAATATTGGAGGAAATTGGTGCACCGGGACTTATTGATATTGAGACATGGGAAGGAGTTGGAGGGTATGGTATGTTAGGAGTAGTGTGTAAGTGAATGAAGAAATTTGTCTTGGCAGGGAAATTAATTAAGTGATAAGAAGAAAAGAGATAAGGTACAAAATAGTAGGAGGTTAAGGATTCATATACTAATATGTGGGAAGTGGTTATGCTTATATCTAGTGTAATGAATTGGAGAGTGCAATTGGAATACATCGAGGTCTAATAGGTAATGGACACCGTGGTAAACTAATAATCTGATATTAGGGAACAATGATAGTATAGATGAATTAAGTTGGAAAGGAATGGTTGTTAAGTTGGAAATATGAATTCTAGTGAGTTGAGCAAGTGGAATTGGAAAGAGCAGTTGAGGGATGAAAAGATACATAAACCATTGGTTAAGTATAGGATTGTTACTAATGAGCTTAATTGGGTAAAAGGAATGAGCGAGATTAGGTTCTGCTATCAGAGAACTGACACATGATGTAATTACATAAGTGTCGATGAACCCCTAGTTTGAAATGTTTAAATGATAAAGATGAGTTCTAAAGAAATCAAACGATGTTGGGGGTTGGTGGGAAATTAGAATTAGTTACTGAAACATAAGTGTGCAGTGTACCTTAGAGCCATTTGGATTGCAAAACCAACCAAATTGAGTGCCAAAACCAGCAGTAGAATGCCTCTGGTATGGCACCTAACGGTCTGCTGATAACCGCTAGGCGATAGTAACAGCAGGAGATGTCCCTGCATCGTGTGGCGCCTGGCGGGAAGGTGTGCTCCACCGAGCGGTGACTGTAAAACAGGGGGGTCTGAGAGAGCGCTGGCGCCTGGCGGAGAGGAGGTCTCGCCAGGCAGTCTGGACCAGTTTCGCCTGGCGGCGCTTGGTGCTACGTCGGGCAGAAATCCCACTAACTATGCTTCGTGTAACGTGTTGCGTGTTAAGCAATGATGCTATACTTGGATCGGGAGATGCTTTGCCATGAGCGGGTAGGTTCATGGATGGTGGTTAACATGTGATGATATGAGCGGGGAGGTTCATATCCAGTTACTTTCGCGTGGGGATACGAGCGAGGTAGGTTCGTATGTTCCGTGCTTATGCTTGAGAGATGCTGCGTGCACAGAGGTACGTGGTTGGTGGATCACATGTGTTGGACTACGAGCGGGCAGGTCCGTAGAGCAGGACTACGAGTGGGGAGGTTCGTAAAGTAGGACTACGAGAGGGGAGGTTCGTAGAGGCAGGACCACGAGCTGGCAGGTTCGTGTGAGCATCATATTTCCGAGTCCAAGGCTAACCATTTGTGTGATTTGGAAGCTGAAAAACCCTGGGGTTAAGGTCTTGGCCAAGAACTAAGTAGATTGATTAAGATGGGTGTATGATTTATCTTGTGTATTATACATATGCTATCTTTATTTTTATCAGCTCACCCTTTATGTTTGTGTATGGTGATGATCGTGTGATTCGTTACACGGGAGCAGATGTTGATACTGGTGATGCTGAGGATGCTTAGGCGATGGGGAGATTAGAGTTAAGAGATTTTTACTATATTTTGATATGTTTCAATTATGAATAAGAATTTTGGAACTTGTAATACTCTTGTTATTTACGTTTAATAAATTTTGGCGCGTGTTTTCACATTTTAAATATTCCCGCGTTTGGGAATAATAATATTACGGCTTTTGAGATTCAATTTTCTATTTTAATTATTTATTTAAGTAATATTCCTTAGTAATGTTACACTTGCCATTAACCGTCATTAAGGTCTAATAATTGGCCAATTAAGGGGAAAAGAGAAAGGTTTGAAGGTTGTTGTTAATGAACATTGGGAGGAGGGGTTTTATAGATTATCAAAGTGCTAATTGAGAGAGGAGAATAGCTGAATTAAGGAAGCACTAAGGAGACCGTTGGTGATAAAAAAAAAAGGAAGCTCTAGATTATCAAATTTCTAAGCAAGGATCCAGGTTAAGGGACCTGGAACCGTTCATTTTAATTCATATTGCTTAATTGTATGCCATGTATGAATTATTTGATGTATATATTCTGTCCATTCTGCAATTTTCATGTTTCTGGAAAATTCCCAGAAATGCTTGGCGAGTTATTCATAGTCGCCATGCGACTCATACAAATTTCAGTGCATTTTTGGGTTCCTGCGAGCAACCGCCTAGCGGTGAACTATATGTAGCCAGGCGATGCAAGCTACACAACCCAGTTTCTGGGTTTTCTTATGAACGGTCTAGCGGTGATGAACACCCGCTAGGCGACGCGAGCCAGTTTAGCACAAATTGGTGTTTTTGTGAGTTTTGGGCTAATTCTGGTTATAGGAAATATGATGATTTTCGGGATATTGAAACTTTGATGGTAAATAATTGGTGAATGATGAGGGAACTTGGGATTAATTGGAGGAAAATGATAGATACGCATATTAGGGTTGAACATTTGGGGATTTATGTTTTGGAGTAAATTATGTAGATAAAAACAATGTGATTTTGTGTATTTGAGGCCTAACATATGATTGGTACTCATAAGTGTAACGTTCCTACTGGAAATTACTTAATTAAATTAAATAAATACGAATTAAAATTCAAACATCGCAATTTTATTATTCCCAAAACACGGGAAAGTTCAAATTATTTTTCAACGCGCCATAATTTAAACATAACTAAATAATAATCTTATTACAAATTTCAAAATCCGATAAAGTAAATGAAAACAAAACAAAATCCCTAGCTCAAGTCCCAAGTTAACCCTCTCTCCGTCATTTATGCATCCACAACGTCACCTGAAAAATCATCTACTCTCGTATGACAAGTCACACGATCATCGCCAATCACAAACAGAAATTGTGAGCTAATAAATAAAATAACATGTAATTTAACAACATAAAAGCAAAACACCCCTCTGATTCATCATAGTTAGTTCTTGGCCAAGACCTTAATCCCCAAGGCTTTTCAACCTTCACAACACACAAATAGTTAGCCTTAGATTCAGGATTTATGATGCTCACATGAACTTGACCGCTCGTGGTCCTGCCTCTACGAAACTCCCTGCTCGTAGTCTTGCTTTACGAACCTCCCCGCTCGTAGTCCTGCTCTACGGACCTATCCGCTCGTAGTCCAACACACGTGATCCACCAGCTACGTACCTTCCCGCACGCAGCATCTCTCAAGTGTGAGCACGGAACATACAAACCTACCTTGCTTGTATCCCCAAACGAGAGTAATAGGATATGAACCTCCCCGCTCATATCATCACGTGTTCACAACCATCCATGAACCTACCCGCTTATGGCACAACATCTCCTGATCCAAGTATCACATCACTGCATAAAAACATCGCAGCAAGCCACTGACCGCAGCCTTATCACCTGGGGTAGTCTAAGCGCCGCTAGGCGAAACCTACGCAGACCACCTGGCGGGACGTCCACGTCGCTAGGCGCCAAGCTCCAGATGGACCCACTATTTTAGGGTCTATCGCCTGGCGGAGCTCTCTTTGCCGTCAGGTGCCACTCATTGCAAGGAACCTCCTTGGTAGCCTATCGCTTGGAGCCTACACCCGTCCGCCAGGCACTATACCAGTAGCGAAAGTCCTATTGGTTTTTGCACCCAAAACAGTTTGGCTTACAACCCAAAGTATTTCCAAAAGTCCAGAAATACACACGTCAATTAAGATTAAATTCTGAGAAATCTGCAACCCTCATAGGGTTCAATTGCCTATCATTCCTAATTGTTGATTCCCTTATTCAAGGCCTATGAATTCACTAAGTACTTTAACATTACTTAATTCCTCAATCCTTTTTATAGAAAATACCTCTAATCCAATATTTCAATATAAGACCACCTGTTTCTAATTAAACCAAAAAGGTATCCAAGCCTTGCACTCAAAACCCCTCCCAATCCAAAATTTGCATAGTTATGATTTATACCTTAACCAATATAATATATTTTTTCATCATTCAACTATTATTCATTGACTCTCAAAACCCCATAATCATTTAACCCACAACTTCAATTTAGTTATTCTCTTTTTCCACTGCTCCCTCATATTCAGATTATTGATTACCACTGGAGGTTCATTACCTATTTGTCACCAATTCAACCAAGTACAACCTAACTTCCAATACATTACCTATTTCCTCACTAACCTCCCATTCCTTTGCATTTTTGTCATATATTCACGCTAAATTTATTCACAACTCAATTTGTTGGTTGCGTCTATCACAGTCAATTAACCAATTTTCCCAAACATTACTAATTCACCGCTATCGCCTGGCGGCCAATGAGATGCTGCCAGGCGGCACATCAGTACCTGGGTGAATACCCAGGTTTCCTATGCCTACGAACCTGATTCTTTCTATAATCTTCGATTCCAGTTAATTCCTACGCACCATTATTTCACATTCACTTAATTTTCGGCTACGTAATCAACCCAACATCACACCAATTCAACGGGATCGTCATTGATGTCTATTGTCAACATTCAGAATCCTTCACCCCATGTAAGTGGGCTCTCCAAGTATATGTGTATATATATATATATATATATATATATATATATATATATATATATATATATATATATATATATATATATATACATTATACACGAATCAAACACATAAGAAAACAACTCCCCTTACCTGCAATCCTTGCTCCCAAATGGTCTTCCCAAGCCTTTCTTTCAAGAGGTCCCAGAACCTTCCCTTCCTCCACCAAAGTTTAGTTTCGTTCCCAGCAAGGTTTGAATACACAACCCCTCAATTACACAGTCAATGCCCAACCAATTCAACCAATTCATGTTTCGTGATAATTCTTATAATTTTAGGATTACATTATCACTAAGCACAGTCAAACATAACATTAAAATAAAACACATATTAAAATACATACAATTGGCATACATAAGACTTGAACCCAAGTCCTCTCACACAATAAAGTACTCTCAACCATTTGAGCTAGTACTTTTCCACATCATAATCATTTGCATTAAATGCCATCAAGGCTCCCACTACCCGCATTTATTAAATAATTACTTATTTAATTATTTAAATTTCTCAGGTTTTACAATAAGCGTATAATAGAAGTGTATTGAGTGGAAAATTGATAAACTGGTATGAGTTATTAGTGATTAGAATTCGCGCAGGGTGCATGACCAAATCTAGAATTGACCAGAAAGTGATGCACCCCCTGGCGGCAAGCTATGAGCGGCCGAGCGATAATGGTGACAGTAGTTCTCGTGGTTGATGCAGGTGGCTCGAGTTGATGGGTGCATTTGAAGGTTCAGGTGGAATTGGATAAGGGAAAAATAAGGTAAAATGGAATTGGAAATAACTAGTATGCCTTAGGTCATAAGAGTGATCTTAGTTATGTTTAAGGTTTGGAAGAAATAACAATCTCGCAGGTACAACTTAATGGTAAATATGAGTCAATGTGAATTATCATATGGGTAGGCTATGTGGTGTAATCATAAAGAAAACTTAACTATCGCTTGTGTAGGTTATGTGAATGATTTGGTGTGAATATACACTTATGCCATTAAGAAGGAGATTGGGGATATGGCTACTATTTGGCATGGACATTGGAGTTGGGGCCATCACGCATGAATTGGGATTTATTTTTAGAGATTGTGGTGTGAAAATTGGGGTGGTGACCAAATTCAAGAGTGGTTGATTTTTAAATTGTGAAAATATAGAGGTAGGCACATATATGTTAACCTTGATAAAGATTTACACATAACGGATGATAGATTCTTGTGTTGATGCCTGCAAGGGGCCATTGGATGATTTTGGATGTGGGCTGTTGAAAATGTGAGGTGTTGGGACACTGTTGAAGTGCTAAAAAAACCAGTACTACGCAAGTACTGGTGTAGCGCCTAACGATGGTATTTGACTACCAGGAGATAGCTACAAAGACAGTGAAGTTAACGAACTAGTAGCGCCTAGCGATGAGGGTGGTCCCGCCAAGCGATGTTTGCAAGGCACTTGGCGGTCTGGAAGCGTGTTTCGCTTGGCGGCTCTAGAGTAGTGTCAAGCGATAATGAAGAGGCCATGCTTGTGTTTTGCTTGCTTTGCATGTGTGTGGTCTACAAGGCTTTGGCGATATCTCGAAGGTCAGCTTACTAGTGTTCCTTGAGTTATGGTTTGGAACATATCCTTTGAGTTGTGGCTCGGGATAGGGGTTAAACACGTGGCATTCCTTAAGTTGTGGCTCAGAATGACATCTCTTGAGTTGTGGCTTGGGATGACGAGTGTGCGAGTTGTGGCTCGTACGGATGGGTCCAGATAGATTGCCCTCCTCAGTATTTAACTAACGAGTTTGGTAGTCTAGGGACGTTACAAACTATGTTCATAGTGGGAACTCCACCTGGTGTTATAGAGTATGGTCCGTAGCAGGTTTCCCGCACGTGCTCTACAAGTTGTTGCTTGTAGGTGTGGCAATAAGACATCTTAAGATATTCGTCTAAGACGTAGATCATGGATGACATGGTGGCGACCATGTGATATGGAATCAAAGGATGGAATTCCTTTGGTGTGTTTGTATCTATATATATGTTGTGTATATATGTTTGTTTAATTGTTAGCTCACCCTATTTGTTTGTGTTTGGCGATGATCGTGTACGCGGTACACGAGAGCAGATGATGTTGCAAGTGGATCTGGTGAGGCCTAGAGCCAGAGCGGGGCTAGTCTGAGAGAAAGTTTTATCAGAGTTTTTATGTTTTATGGTTTTGGAATAATTTTGTAAACTTTATGTTCCAGACTCAGATACTGTATCTAAATTTTATAAAGTATGGATTTTGGAATAATTTCGGATGTAATAAACGTTTTAATTTCCCTGTGTTTTTGGGAAATGGAATTATAATAAATGCAAAGCATCTTATTTTATTTTATTAAATTCGTAATATCCGGACGGGATGTTACATCACGCTTTCCTCATTTATTGCATGTGCTAAATGTGCAAAGCATGGCTAAGCTAGACATAATCTCGACCTAGGCTTTTGGAATTGGACTTGAATGGATCCAATTTCAAAAGTTAGGTAAGTTATGATCCAAACTACTTCCAGTAATTTTTACAATTTATTTAGAAAGCATGGCCTAACAATTGGCCCAATTTAAATTTATTCTAATGGACTAGAACAAGCCCATCAAATCTTGATATCTTCCTTGGCTCATCACTAGTGCAGAATTGGATTTCTACCTCGCCTTATAGGCCTCGGTTGGCCAGGAACCGAAGCCTATAATGGCGCGGTGGCAATTTTGCAATTATTGGCAACTTTTATGCCTCGGTTCCCCTACAACCCGAAGCCAAAACCAGTTATAGGCCTCGGTTGTAAAAAACCCGAAGCCAAAAGCCCTGTTAGGCCTCGGTTAAGAAGGCCCGAAGCCAAAAAGGATGCCCAAAATTTCAAAAATGCCATTCTCGTTTTGACTTATAGGCCTCGGTTGTGCGAATAGCCGGTGCCAAAAGTGGTTTTGGGGTTATATGCCTCGGTTCTAAATTGAACCGAGGCCATAGTGTTTAATTAGGGCTCAAAACCGCAGTCCCTTTCTTCCTCGTGCGCACAGCTCCTCCATTTCTCTCTGCAGGTACTCTTTCTTCCCATTTCCATTTCCCACAGAGCTAAACGAAAACCCTGAGTCGGCGCTGAGAGAAAGAGAGTATCGAAGGATGGGTCCGAACCTAGAATGTCGTATGTACGAGGCGAGGTACCCGGAGGTGGACATGGCGGTGATGATACAGGTGAAGAACATCGCGGACATGGGCGCCTACGTGTCACTTCTGGAGTACAACAACATCGAGGGCATGATCTTGTTCTCGGAGCTCTCCCGCCGTCGGATTCGCAGCGTCAACAGCCTCATCAAGGTGGGGCGCATCGAGCCCGTCATGGTCCTCCGTGTCGACAAGGAAAAGGGTTACATCGATCTCAGCAAGCGTAGGGTCTCGGAAGAGGACATTCAGGCCTGCGAGGAGAGGTACAACAAGAGCAAGCTCGTCCACTCCATCATGCGCCACGTTGCCGAAACCCTCAACATCGATTTGGAGGTACTCACCAAAACCCCATTTTTTTTCTCTGTGCTCATCACTTCCTATACTACCATTGCACAGTTTCTCTTCTGCTTATTGAACTAAATTTGAAATGGCCTTTGTTGTGTAGGAGCTCTATGTTCACATTGGATGGCCTTTATATCGCAAATATGGTCATGCTTTTGAGGTGGGTAATTTTTCTTTTTTAATTGTTTGATGCTTTTCTGACTCTTGTACTAGTTATTGAATATGCTTCACTGTGTCTCCAGGCTTTCAAAATAATTGTCACTGATCCTGATTCTGTTTTGAATACGCTCACCCGTGAGATCAAGGAAGTTGGTCCTGATGGGCAAGAGGTAAAGCTATTTACAGAGTAAAATTTACCACCTTTTGTGAGTCGTTTGTCATGACTGAATGTTTTTTTTTTTGTTCTGCCGTAGGTGACTAAGGTAGTCCCTGCTGTGTCTGAAGAAGTGAAGGATTCTCTTGTGAAGAATATTAGAAGACGGATGACCCCCCAGCCCTTGAAAATTAGGGCTGATATTGAAATGAAATGTTTCCAATTTGATGGTGTTCTTCACATTAAGGTCTTAATTGTTTCTGTTTCACCTGTCTATTTTGGATACAAAGTTCCATCTTTTCTTTCGGTACTGAATATGATGCGGTACTGCTTATAGCTTACCTTCCACAGTATTCTCAGTTTTTATAATCATTTGATTATGCAGGAGGCAATGCGTAGAGCTGAAGCTGCTGGAAACGATGACTGCCCTGTCAAAATTAAACTGGTTGCTCCCCCACTTTATGTTCTTACTACTCAGACACTTGACAAGGTTAGTTTAATCTTCACATGATTTTTATATGTTGATTTGTTCTTTTAACTAAATTGAATTAGCCTTTGAAGATCTGGCTCCAGTGTATATAATTTTCGGATATTTGAGATATGACTTTGACGCTATTGTTGTATTGTAGATCATGCTCTCGGGCATTTAGGCTGTAGAACTAGGTTGGCAACTGTTTAACTTTATTATGATTGCCATGTAAGCCATGCATTTTGCAACAGCCACATAGGTTTCATCCCTGAAGGCCTGAGCATTCTCTCATAACTCTTTATTTTATGGAAGTCAGTGTGGTGTGGTAAAACTATATTTTTCTGTTGTGGTTTGTTTCTAAAAGGATGTCTACGTAAAAGAAAATAAAAACTTAGGGGAATACTTGATTGTTTCAATCATATTCTTAGGAATGTGCATCAGAAGCTGGTTGAAAGTTTCTGCCTTTTGTACCAAATTTTCCCATGTAATTCTCATTGTCTATCATGCGGCTACTGAATATGATATGTATAGTGTTTGGGCTCGGTATATTCTGTTACCTAATGAGAATCAAATTCTGTTACCTAGAAGTTGTGATTTCTCTAGAAACTGTAACTGTTGCTGTTACGAGCAAGTTGTGCTTCAGTCATCGCTTGTATATGTGTATTGATACTTTGTAGAGATTTTCTATTCTAATTGTGTCATAGAACAGCATTGGGAGAGTTCAGGAAACTGAGTTTATTAATATCACTACTGTTAGACACTATAACGTGCATGATATTCAATGTCCACCCTACATGAGGATATTCTAGATTTGTCTAATTAACTTCAATTGATAACCTTGCTATTGAAAGTAATTTCTGTATTTTGTTACGGTCTGAACAGGAGCAAGGAATATTGGTTCTCAACAATGCCATTGCTTCTTGCACCGAAGCAATAGAACAACACAAGGGTAAACTTGTGGTTAAGGAGGCACCTAGAGCAGTGAGTGTCACTTTATTTTTTTATGGAGATGATTGGTTGACGCCCCTCAAAATTTTTACTCCCACTTGACAATTGGTTTTATTATTATTTTTATTGAATAATATAATTTATATTATAATTAAATATCCTATTTTAACAATTTAATTATTAAAAGTAGTTGTCATGTGGGTGTATTTTTAAATGAGGGTGTCAAAATAGTTTTTTTCCTTTTTTTTTTTATCTATGTATTCTATTGATTTGCAAAAGTTTGTCCATCTGCTTTTGGGTCCTGTTCTCTATTTTTTGTAAAAGAGTAGTGGTACTTTCTTACTCTGGGAGGTTTGACGTTGCATTTTGTTTCAGGTGAGTGAACGTGATGATAAATTGCTTGCTGAGCACATGGCTAAGCTGCGCCAAGATAATGAGGAGGTCAGTGGTGATGAAGACAGTGAGGAAGAAGAAGATACAGGAATGGGCGAGGTTGATGTGGATAATGGTTCTGCGATAACAGAGTGAAAAATAGCTTGTGGGTATAGTAAGGCATAGATAGCATAGTACGGCTTTACTAATTTTGTGTTTTTCATTATTCTTTAGAAGCTGTTTTTATGTGCGATTGTATAATACAAATTTGAATTACTGTTTGTTGAGTCATGTAACTTCCAAAGCGATTTTGTAGTTTCTTGATGCGGGTGTTCAACCCAAACTGAGGAGTTTACCAAATATAGCTGTTTTAGTCTGAGAAACAAGATATTTGAATCTAGGCCACAACTATATTTGAGCAAATTTATTCATCTTTTCCCTAACTATTGATTAAGCTTTGGGCTAAGAACTGGCCATTTAAGAGCAGAACTATTGAAAACGATAGTTCTCCTTTGTTTTTGTGAATTTTTGTATTTTTCACCCTGTTTATACATGACTTAAATAGTATCTTGCTCATTTGCTGCTGATGTATGTTGGTATCTCTCTAATTTTGGTTCTGATATTATAACTTTATTTTGTTCTTGACCCTTGTGTGTGTGCTCTGAGAGTCACAAATAAAGAGGTTGTTAAGTCCATTAAGCCACTGTGGATGGGTCCCCTTACCTAGCTATTTGAAGTTGATTTTGACTTTTTATTTGTTGCATTATGATTTATTTTGAAGTTTATATTTTACTTGATTAGCTATGCAGGGATTTATTTTGCTTTAAAATGCCAGAATACAGATGTTTTTATTGTTTCTTTATATGAAACCTTAGATATATGTTTTTTAGTTTTTTTTATGATTTTGTTAGCTATAGATAATACAATTCGGTTCATGATTAAGAAAATAAATGTTTTGACTTATGTTTGGAATCCCTATTTAACGACCATACCTGAGACATTGTTAGATTTAAGACATGGAAAACTGGTATTAAAGAGTGGGAACTGTTCTTCAATCTTGATTTTTCATGGGATGCTAATAGGGGAACTGTTGAGTGGAGAGCATGGAAATGGTTGGTTGGTTTTGCCACCCCTTTTTTGGTTCGTCAGGGGCTTATTTTCATCATGCCTAGGGTGAGACCTATAATTTATGGTTGTCATGCTAATGGCTGCCTCTTCAACATCATTTATGATTGTATTTTTTTATCATTTATAATTGTATGCATTACAGTTGTTTTTCTTGCATTTTGCTTTCTGTATTCTACTTTCTACTGTCAAGCTGGGTAGCAAATAGTAGAATTTGTTTTTTGGATTATCACTAGTATAGATGGCAAAGAGTGAATGATTTCATATGTAGTGATGAACATGAACACATTTCTAGGTGTACAGAGACAACCACCTGACGTAAGTTACAAAACAACCACCTAGATTCCAAAGTTGTCAATGTTTTAAACTAAATGCAATTATCTCAAGCACGGAAAATTGTGGAATTGGTAGATGATTATACTCAATGAATTTATGCTGGTAATGGACCAGTTTTGTCAACCATATCAATTTTTTGGATCCTGCTCCTGCCCAGATTATTCATCGCTCCCGTTTTAAGATTGTTGATGCTTCTTCCACTCAATCTCCCTTGAAATCTGTGTTATACAATCTCATCTATGTAGTTCAATCCCTCATGCAAATTTTACGCAATGAACGTCTTGTACCTACAAATGAAAAAAATGAATTACACTCATAGTTTCTTTTGTTTTTATTTAATTGTTCAACCTATTGTTTATGTGCACATTCAAAAACTTTAGGATTATTTGTTTTTCTTTTTTGTGTTCGTCATTTTGAGTACTCCAAAAAATGTGAAATAAGTGTGTTCGTCATTTAACCCGATTAATTAAAAAAATTAAATTTATTTTAATAGGATCTAACTCTAATAAATTAACCAAGTTCTAGATATTTGAAATTAAATTTTGATGAATTTGATCTAAACTAACAATGTTTTTTATTATTGAGTATTATATATATGAGTTTTATGGTGTTCTCGTTTTGTGTAATTTTTCTTATTTATAGTTTATGTAAGTAAATTGTAAATATGTTGTTTCGACTTTTTAATGAAAATTATGTTTACATCTTAGAAAAAGTAATGTAATGCATTTTTTCTTCCCAAAAATGTTGAACGCTTTTACATAATCGGATATTTTCAAATAGTTTAAATCTTGATTCAATTTAGTTTATCTTTGGATTGTGAGAAGCAAAAGCATCAACTTAATTTAAATCAATAAAAATTGATTGATTCAAAATTTTATTTCATCTTAAATTCGATCAACATCGGACATTGCACATTTTGAAGAAAAATAATCCATGAATAATGATTATTCAATATATATAGAAGTGTGTAAAACAAAGATATTCGTTTAAATATTCTGGAAACCGAAAAAGAAAAAGTGTCAACCATGATGAGTTTAGTGGGATTCGTTGCTCCATATTTTCCATTTTGGCTGCTACTTTCTTCCAAAATTCCAGTGAAAACCAATATTCCATCTTTATCAACTCATAGGATCATATATATATATATATATATATATATATATATATATCTAAGAAACCATCTTTAAATATGAACCTTTTGGACCCTTTTCTGTATTCAATGTTTACTTTTGTTCTTATTAATATATTAATATAATCAGACATGTGGAATGTTCTGAAGTTTGGCAGATTGGCAAAACTTAGTTTCCAAGCTCAGGAGTTGACTACCTTGATTCCTTCAATTGCATGTTCACATTTCCTCCATTGCACTAAAAATTATCATCACTGCTTTTGTCTCGTATTCGCTTTTAATAATTTTATACTACCACTGCTCTGTATACATAAGTTGGTAGCTACCTTTTATGACTATTTTCTTCAGGATTAGGTATCTTCTAATCAAGCCGAACATATTTAACTTTTGGACTTTGGCATTCTATAAGCAACACATGTCAAAGTATAATATAAATAACTTTTTATTTTTATCTTTTCACAGGCCACTGCTCAGATACCCCTCTCTTTAATTCCTTTACAACCACCATTACAGAAAGCTATCAGTAGTAAATTAATATCACAATTAACTAATGCCAGGACCATATTGCATTTTCTTGCATACACACATTTTTAAAACATTCCTCCAAAAGTAAAGGAAGAAAGAACTTAAGTTATTACACTTTAGTTGTGTAAAAGCATTTTCTTATTAACCAACTCCAAATTTTAGGCCATGATTGTTTGTGTATGTCTTCTGAACTGTTTTACTATTTAAAACACAAATGTATGTCTATGTGACCTATAAGTGCACAAGAATTTCTGAAGAGAACAGTTTTTGCACTTAAAACTTTTCTTCATTACATTGTTTGGCAAGCAACAACATTGCTTTGCTTGGCAGGGAATAAATACATTAATTCCTTGGAAATGCCTTTTCTAAGTCTACTAGTAGAATATAATAAATCTGTTTTTCCCCCATTATACCTCTAACACATAACCTTTAATTTAATATCCAACACACCATGCAATAAAAAACCAAATGGGAGACTTTGGTTGAAACCCAATAACTAATAATATGCATAGTGCTTAGTTTTCTGTTCTTTTGACCAGTTTAAAGTTGATGAGAACCAGATCACATAAGGTCCAAAATGGACCGCGCATGGCTTCCTATATATTAAGCTGGAGGAGCAGTGTCCACTCACAAAACCACAACTTCAAATTAAACTTCACCTAGCCAGTGCTAGTGATTATTTTGAACTACAATAATGGCTTTGAATTCACTTTACAACGTGTTTTTCTTCTCTGTTTTGTTTTGTGTACTTGCCATAGCCTCTTCTCAGCTTTCTTCAGATTTCTATGCAACTTCATGCCCCACTGCTCTCTCCACCATCAAATCTGCAGTCAAAAGTGCTGTTTCCAAAGAGCGTCGCATGGGAGCATCCTTGCTCCGTCTTCATTTCCATGACTGCTTTGTTAATGCAAGTTCTTTCTTCTCTCTTTGTCTCTCTACTTACCGTTTCATCTGTTTCACTCTTACTCCTGCATCAGTAATTTCACGTATGCATGGGTTTATATATTCATTCAGGACTTGCGTCAACATCCATGCATGTTAGAAGTATCACATCAAATAGAGATAAGATCAATACACAATATATATGTGACTGCAATCCTCACCTTACAAGTCGGTTTGTAGGGTTTGAGTTGGGCTTAAAACTCACTTCTAATATGGTATTAGAGTCAAGTTAGAGTCTATTCTAACAAACTTTCTTGGACATTGATATTAGACCGCTAACATACTACTCACTAATTTATTCTCCCACGAGATGAATATACCTTGACTATATATATATATATATAGATAGATATATATATACCATGAAGAACACATTGTGTCTTTGTTGATTAAATATTGTTGTGAAACTTGTAGGGATGTGATGCATCGGTTCTTCTAGATGACACTTCGAGCTTCACGGGAGAAAAATCAGCTGCTGCAAACGTGAATTCTCTGAGAGGTTTTGATGTAATCGACGACATCAAAAGTCAGTTGGAAAGTGCTTGTCCAGGAACTGTTTCCTGTGCAGACATTCTTGCAGTTGCTGCTCGAGATTCTGTCGTAGCAGTAAGTTAATTCAGTACAGTAATATGAACATACAGAAGAAGAATACACATAAACAAGAAATTCCATTACATACGTATAACGAATAATTACATTTTCATTAATTTATTGATGTATGATAATCGTAGATTTCATAATAATTATGTTAAGACTAATACTTTTATTGATTATTTCAGTTGGGTGGTTCATCATGGACTGTTGGGTTAGGTAGAAGAGATTCAACCACTGCAAGTAAAGATGCTGCCACCACAGATATTCCATCCCCTCAATTGGATCTGAGTGATCTCATAACAGCTTTTTCAAATAAGGGTTTTTCTACCAAAGAGATGGTAGTTCTCTCAGGTAATGGAGAATATGCAGACTTTTCTGATGTATTTTGGTATCTAATAATTCAATCTAGGCTTAATGGTTTCTTTGATCAAAAGTTTCAAGAATCAACTATCTCGACTTTTGAAAAACTGTTTCAATTATATCAGAATAACACCTGTGTTAGTATTTAGTTCTTATGACAAAAATGAATGTACAATTTGTAGGAGCTCATACAACGGGGCAAGCGAAGTGCCAGTTCTTCCGGGGTAGGATTTATAATGAAACGAACATTGATTCAGATTTTGCAACATCAACACAGTCAAATTGCCCTAGCACTGATGGTGATAGCAACCTGTCCCCACTTGATGTAACGACGAATGTGTTATTTGACAATGCTTATTTCAAGAATCTGGTGAACAAGAAAGGGCTTCTGCATTCTGATCAGCAACTCTTCAGTGGTGGTTCCACCGATTCTCAGGTCACAACCTACAGCACAAGCGCTTCAACTTTCTATGCAGACTTTTCAAGTGCCATGGTCAAAATGGGAAACCTCAGTCCTTTAACAGGAACCAGTGGCCAAATCCGCACAAATTGCCGCACAGTTAACTAAAAGATAGCTAGAGAGTTAAGCTGATTCAGTCACAATCTTTAAGTGTGATGGTTTTTTTGTTTTTGATGTGTGCGAGTCTTGTTAATGATCAAAGAATCTGAATTGGAATGTGTGTTAGTCAAGTTTTTACTTTTAGTTGTAGTTCTCCATCAATTGGATACTTTAAATAAAGAGTGTTATTCTCATGCCATTTCGATTCTTGGTGTAAAAGTAGCATGTTGCATCAATTTTATTACTCAATTCTGAACAGTCACTTGATGTTAGCACCAATTCTCTTATCCAAAATTCACACAGCATGTAGTTGTTTTCCTAACTCAGGTCCAAAATCAGCCTTACCTTGATTTTGTTTACTCTGCCCCAACTCTGATATTTCATAGAATCTATGCAAGATATTAGTAAGTATAAAAGAGATGAGTACAAGAGTTCAATATGTTAAAACTTAAGATAAGTAGATATATTACAAGTATTTGGATGTTAATCTTGGACTAATCCCTTTGGACATTGGACTAACTATGGATATCAAATAAATGCATCGTTTGACAAGAAAAAATCAATATCTTATGTCTACATCATTTATAGTTTGGAGTTGTAGATGTAACCCTCAAGCATGCATAGAACATATTTTTTAGAATATTTTTCCCACTTACATAAAACTTAGAGCTATTACTATAATTAAGTAGTGTTTTTTAATTAAAATTAAATTTGTATCTTCATAATTATTTGCTCAAGAATTCTTTTTAATAAAATTTGTATACTTACTAAAATTAAACTATAACTCTAATAAACAACCAAAATAGTATACCTGAGTTTTCTCCTTTGTAAACAACAAATGACATCCATAACTTAATAGAGTCTTTGTATGCAGACATATATATAGTGGTATATATGGACTATATATGTACTTTTATAATGGTTTATGAATTTATTTATGTAAGATAGGTTAAATGGGATGAAATAATAAAAAATCTAATATATATATATATATATATATATATATATAAAGAAAAATATTTATAATTGTAATTATTTTAATTCATTATAATTATCTACTCTTAGAAAATTACGAACAAAATACAACTAATTCAATTTAATAATGAATTCATCACAATTACTAATACCAAAAAATTACAAAAGAAATACAAATACAGTCGCAATTACAAGATAAATAAATAAATACATGGAACCTCAAAAATCTTTGACATTGAAGATGCAACAACATTCTTTAGTAGTATGAAAATAAATGACATCAGACATAGTAACTTCATTCGACATATTTTCAAATAAATTTTGAATTTAAAGCATTTAGAACTGTGATCACATCACTGTGGAAACCCTACATCACTCCGAAAGCATTTAGTTGACTATTCTACAGTTGACTCTGATCTCTCCAGCATTCCCAGTAAGAGGCTTGATGTTACCCATCTTGATCATGGAAGCTTTGAAATCTCTTGCAAAAGCAAAAGGGTTTCTGCTATAGAGCTTCACCAAAGAGTCACTTTCACTGCCATCTCCATTGAAGAGCTCTTGATCAGAATGAAGAAGACCCCTTTTAGTTAGCAAAGAAGTATAGTATGAAGTGTCAACTCTTGCGGGAGTGACACGATCCAACGGTGCAAGATTGCCATCGCCACCACTTTTAGGGCACGTGCTCTGCAAGGAAGATGCAAAGCTGGGGTCTATGTTGGTGTCATTGTAGATCCTGTTCCTAAAGGTGGAACATTGTGCAAATCCAATGGTGTGTGCACCAGAAAGAGCTACGAGATCTTTAAGGTCAAGTCCATGAGATTGGAAATTTGAAAGAAGCTGAGAGAGGCTGAAAAATGGCGGAGGAAGATTTGAGTTTGCAGCATCCTTGACTGCAGTTCTTGCGTCCCTTCTTCCTAATGCCACTTTGTACCAATACACTGAACCTCCCAACTGTTAACACAGAACCACACTCGTTACTTTTGGAACTAGAAAATATATTTTTAGTCCTGAACTTTGATACTTTGATATAAAATTAAAATTCATCGATTTTTAAACTTTAAAAATGAATTGATACATCAAGATAATCGACACTCACAATAGAAATGGAATCACGAGCAGCAATTGCTAAGATATCTGCACATGATACCACAGGACGTTTGCAAGCTTTGTCAACAGCTGCTTTGATTTCATCAATCACCTCCAAACCTCTGATTGAGCCAATATTTGGGAGTGCAGTCTTCTCCCCTGTGAAATTTGGGGTGTCATCCAGCAGAACTGATCCATCACAGCCCTATAATTTCAGCCATACTCATTATTTTTTTAGGAGAATAATTGTTGCATGCATTAACTTTATCAGGAATGGTTTCATTGCTTCCAATAGAAAGTTGTTTGAAATTTTCTGTTACCATTTACTCAGTATAAACTGAAATTATTAGTTAGAATTAGTGATATGAACTATGCATGAATTGGTTAGAAAAAAGATGAGTGGATGCGTGTGCATGGATCTGTATGCAACTCACATTGACAAAGCAGTCATGAAAGTGCAAACGCAGTAAAGATGCTCCCATTCGGCGTTCACGGAATATGGCTCTTTGAACAACTGACTTAATGACTGGAAGTGCCTGAGGGCAAACCTTGTTGTAAAAATCAGGAGTGAGTTGTTGTGCATGCGAAGGGATTGTGAGAAGTGTGGCCATGGCAATAACAACCAAGTGTTGGAGATGAGAAGCCATATCCTTTTGGATCATGAACTTAACAAGTCTATGATTTGTGTGAGTTATTCTTAATTGCTAAGGGGGAATTTATATAGGCTCCAAGTACCAACCAGCTATAGCTTACTTGTTTCAGTAATCTAAGTAAAATTTTTGGATCGTTATGTTTCAACTTGAGTTTGCTAAATTACAAATTGACGAAACCGCGTAAGAGAAATGTTCAAATATTGCCCCCACAGGCCACACATTTCTATGCATTGCATGCAACTGTAAGTGCATAATGCATGCCAGCTTGAAATGGGAAAAAGTCGCATGTTTAGCAAAAACTAAGAATGTTAAACAAAAACAGTAAAGAGTTGTTTTAAGAATCTTGTCCTCAAAATTTGAGTACTAATATTTCAGAATACAGAAAAATATAATGGATATTTTACACGGAAGTTTTTGAAACACAGGTTCACAAAGAAAACAGAAAATGGATAAAGTAACCAAGAAAAAAAAAAAAACCCGTAGGTTTCTGATACGTATCACGGGTCAAAAAGAGTTGTTGTTGGTACAAAACCAATTAAACTCGTGAAATAAATTTGATTTCAACTTTAAATTCATTCATAAGCATTTAAAATATTCCGACGATTGTACGATACATTATATATTTTTTTATTATAAATTTTTTGTGTAAACCTTATTAGTGATCAAATTTTCAAATTGTGAGCAGGCAGTGAAAAGTCAATGCCAACTTTTATAAAGTAAACTGATCATAAAACATGCGCGTGGGAATAGCTAGTTGGTATTTGTTTATCATAACTATTATTTATATATGAATATAATTGACAAAAATGTTAACCAAGTAAAGTTGAATATATTGAAACGAAAAACTCGACCAATTCTGCAATGTTAATTAAAACAAAAGTAAACAGTATTTTATATATAGTTTCTTTTTCGTGCTGTACTACTAGTACTACTTATTCGGTCGGCTTAGGGGGATTCAAAATTTGTATAAAGTCGTAATTTAAATCGAATTGCCATCATTGTCAAAAAAAATATATATAAAGGGATATATTAAGTATAATTGGATTGCAAAAATTGATAATAAACATATATATATATATATATATATATATATATATATATATATATATATATATATATATATCGAACTGACCCATTGAATTCATTGAAAAGAAAAACTAAAATTCAACTATGATGATTTCTTCAAAAGTCAACACTATATGCATGCATATAAATTTTTATAGGAATATAAATATATAAAAAGAAAATCTATTAATTGGCATTGAATTAATGATAACCCTAACAACTACCCGTTTGCATAGGCGAACCCTTGGTGACTAAGTATATAATATTTATTTAATTTTAATTCATTCTCGAATGGAAATAAATGAATTTGTTATTGTTTAAGGTAGTACGAATTTTCGAAAAATATTCTGTCACAAGTAATACATGATTTGTAAGTTGTTGTGGCTGAGTTTAGGATTTAAGTTGCTGGTATTACTGTGGGTGCACTTAGGGTTTATGTTGCTGTGGGTAAGTTGCTGTGGGTGAGTCTTTGTTTTTTTTTTTTTTTTCAGAAAGACACAGAAATATAAAATAAAGAGGTACCATTGGTGCCAGATCAGTAGTCAAAAACAAATTAGCTACTATAAACTAAAAGCTTTTTTAGTACATGATGGATAAATTAAGCTTTTGTAGTACATTTTTTGTAGTACATGGATTAGATGGATTGTGAGTTGTTTACACTCATATCAATTTCAGTTTTAGTTAAGGATAGTTCAAGTGAGGAGTTGAAGTTAAAGTAACTCATTAACTTCATCCCTACTTTTAGTAGTTGTAGAAGATTTAGCTGAGATCGATATATAATTGTTACGAAACAAGTGTTAGATTTTTTTTATCGAACTCAATTCAAATATTAAAAACAAAGAAGGAAGGAAAAAGAAACAAAAAAAATCATCAAGAACAATTCTAACCATACATCCTTCTCTCCCATGCTATTACCCACCAAATTGCACGGAAATGATTTGCAATAGAAGGCTGACCATGTGAAAAATATGATAAATCATTTTTAAGATAAATTATTCTGAAAAAAAAAATAGACCAATCTTAAAGGAATAACACAAAATCACGGGAAGGAGACATGCCCTTATGTAACAATTGAAGATTCTCAAGAATTAGCTGAAATATGAGTGGTGGTATGAAGATATCAATGACTTTTACTGTACTAACAATATAGAACTGGATATGGGATGAAGCTTATGGTTAATCACGTACACAATAAATCCATCACATCCTATTCACTTTAACTTAATTGTTGTGTTATGGTGTCTTTGTCTTTTTGTTGAAGGCACATAGAGGCAATCAAATGTTTGGTCCAAATTATTTGAAATTTTCACATACACGTGTATTTGTAATAGCAGTCTTGTTATTAAGATGGAAAACAGAGTAGGACACAATAATAGGATGTAGAAATGAACTCTTAGTAGAATATGAATATAGCAGGAATAAAGTATTTCAGAAACAATGTATCAATGTATATAAATTGTGTATAAGAGTTGGAGTACCCCATGTGCTCCTATTTAAATACATATTTATACTTACCAATTAAAAAAAGATAGAATTAATTATAAACTCATTATAAATAGAAAACATTGCATTCATGTCCTCATCCAATCAGATAATATAACAGTCTACTAATACAAGTAAGAGTACACCATCAACATGAACAAAAGAGCCTAATATTTTTTAAAGGCACAAAGATTGTAAACACATGGTTGTGCACAAACATCAATCAAAGATAAAAAAAAAATTGTTTGTGTGTAATACTGAAGACTTAAAATACGTATTAGTAATAAAAATTATCTTCAGATGCTTTGAACTTATTAGACTTTAGTGTTAATTAATTTTCATAAAAGTAAGATTGGAGGGACAAGTCTAAATATTAATGAGCTAAAAATATTTTTGAAGGAATTAAATTGTGGCATGTTCCATTCAAGTATTTAGGAGTGGAACGAACTAAGGGAAAACCAAAGAAAACATAGTTTTTGACTGCCCGTACCACGAATATAAGATGATGAAGAAACTGAGACAATGCAAAATTAAACCAATCAAATACCAATTTTAACTCAACAATGTTTAGATATTAAACTGATTTACAGTCAAACAAACAATATAGACAATTTCTTCCCGCATCCCATAAAAAAACCTTTCAGAAAGTGTTTTCAGTAAAAGAGAGGACATTTGTTTTCTGGAAAAAAAAAATTGAAATTGTTTTTTGTGTTCCTGAAAATAAATTTCGGAATTGATGGAGTGCATGAAGAAAATGATAAGACGCAAGAAGTAATCGCCAACAATCTAACCATTCAATTACGACCAACATATACATAGGTGAACATGATAAGTTATATAAACAAAATATAAATTATTATAGCTTCTCTTACCTAGATAAAAAATTCTCTAACTCAAAGTTTCTTAAATTTGTATTTTCAAGAGATGGTCTAACTACATAAATAAAACCCCAATCAAATATCATAATACACCATCATGATCACAAACAAATATAGATTTACCTTGAATTCTTTTATGTTACATGCATGAACCTGGGGATCATATACAACTCATGACATTACATTAACTCAAAAATTGAACAAATAGTGAACTTAGTCTATTTTGAATTATGATAATTGGATGTAGTGCTCTCTCCAAAAATTCCTCCTATGGTCTCTGAATTTTAAACATGTGAAGGATGATTTCAAAGAAATAGAAAAAAGGCATAGAGAAATTTTTAGAATAAAGCTTTTAAAGAGATAGTGATTTATATAAAACAAAAATCGATTAGTAGAAATTTTTTTATAATATAATATTTTGAATAATAAAATAATCGAATGTCACATCTTAAAATTCATTACTACTCTTTACTATTCTTGATTTTTACCTTTAACATTTAAAAGATTATAAAAACAATTATATTATTAAAATGAATATGTCAATACAAAAGAAATGATTATATAAAAGTTTAGAAAAATGTAAAAAGTTAAAAAAATCCATTAATCATAATTTTAAAAGATAATTTAAAGTAAAAATATATATTATATACAAATTTAGAAAAAAAATAGAAAAGAAAGAAGTGGAGAAGTGGCAACTTTTAAAACAAAGTAAAGTCATGTAGTAAGAGTACTACTTCAACACACACATATATAAAGTAGATATTTGAAAGTACGATTGTATATTTATTGAATTTTATTATAAATACATGTTTCATAAATACGATTTATTTTGTATAATTTTTAAAACATTTGTCTCTATCAGTAAATTTTCATTAAAAAATACACACATTTTATAAAAAAACATTTGTATTCAAGAATACAACATCTCTTGATAATCGTATGTAAATATTGTATTTATAATATATTAATTTGTTATTGATAATAAAGTATAATATAGAAACTTCAAAGTTTATTACCAAATGACCATACTTCATCAGTTAACCTATATAATACATTTGCATAATATATACATTGTTCGACCTAAAATTAAGCTTATGATTGGAGCCATATATGGAGATGAGTGTATACCCGCTGGTAAATTGCGCATAATACGGAGAGATTAAAAGTTGAGAGAAACAAGCAAACATAATGTAACCCATTTGCTGTTAAGTAGTGTACGTTATTGTTTTCATATATAGATTAAATACAAAATGAGAATAACAAAATTTAATTATTTCAGTTGGATCGAATAACAAAATTTAAAAAATCTTGCGGTGATTCACTCGGTGCACGAATTCAGAAAGTACAAATTGTTGCATAGTCACTGTCTTACAGAGACTTTTATCTTTAGCAGGCTTCTTTTGACACTTATGGTTCAGAGTTATTTGAACCTAACACGTTAATCTTAACAAAGTAGAAAACATAAAAAACACAACCACAGACATAGTATAATAATAATTTCTCAATCTTTGAATCTTTATGAGTGGATTCAGTTCAGCATTAGTTAACCCTTCTGCAATTGCGTCTGATCTCTCCCTTTCTCCCGGTGAGAGGCTTCAAGTTCCCCATCTTGATCATAGAAGCCTTAAAATCGTTAGCAAATGCAAAAGGGTTCATGCTATAAAGCTTCACCAGCTTGTCACTTTCACTGCCAACCCCCTTGTAGAGTTCTTGATCAGAGTGAAGGAGACCCTTTTTGCAGAGCAATTCCTTGAAGTACGAAGTGTCAACATTTGCAGGGGTTGGGTCCAATGGAGCCAAGTTATTATCACCACCAACTCTAGGGCATGTTCTGCGCAAAGAGGCTGCAAAGGTAGGGTTAATGTTGGTGTCGTTGTAGATGCGGTTTCTGAAGTTAGTACACCTTGCAAACCCTATGGTGTGGCCACCAGAGAGTGCCACCAAGTCCTTCAGGTTCATCCCGTGAGAATTGAAACTGCTGAGAAGCTGCGAGAAGCTGAAAAATGGAGCCGGAAGGTTTGTGTTTGCAGCATCCTTGCTTGCAGTTCTAGCATCTCTTCTGCCTAATAGCACCGAGTACCATAGATTTGGACCTCCCAACTGATATTAGCAACACAAAATGTTACAATTTTTTAGATCTCCACATAAACAATCAATGAACTATGAACTATAATATATGCTTACGATGGCCACAGAATCACGAGCAGCTGTAGCTAAGATATCAGCACATGAAACGACATGGCCTTTGCAAGCTTTGTCAACTGCTGCCTTAATCTCATCAACCACTTCAAACCCTCTAATGGAGTTCAGATTTGGTAGGGCTGTTTTCTCGCCGGTGAAGTTCCTTGTGTCATCCAACAGAACTGATCCATCACATCCCTGTGTATGAGTCATCCCAACCATTCAACATATATAATCAGTAACAACATAGAAATAGAAAGTGACATGCATGTTCCATGTCTTAAAATCATGCTTGTAAAAAACTGTCCATAAACACTTCTGGCATATAATGTTGTGTTAACATATGTATGCTTGGTTATAATATCAAAACGTGGTTTTGGCGGGAAGAAACTTTCATTTACGTAAACCATGCATGTAAACTGATATCAGCAACTTTAACTTGCCATTGGCCCTGTATATGGAAAGTAATAACGAAGTTTTCAGCTTTGATAATTAACATAGAAAATTAGACCATGAATATAGCATAGCAGTGACATACGAGCACAACTTCACATCACTCCTAATTCAAAACTTTAAGATAATGGATTTAAGGATCACATACTTTTATGATGTTAAATTTTTCTCGACGACGTGAAACTTAGACTCATATATATATATATATATATATATTCTCAATACACAGTAATTGATAACTTACATTAACAAAGCAGTCATGGAAATGCAGACGCAGCAGTGAAGCTCCAATGCGTCGTTCACGAATAATTGCTCGCTGAACAACTGATTTTATGATTGGTAATGCCTTGGGACAAAGTTTGTCATAGAAATTAGGACTCAGGTGTGCATCGGAAGGGACCATAAATGTGAGGAAAGTGGCTAGAAGAAGAACAAGCAGGGATTGGATAATAGAAGCCATCGTGTTGTGCTCTTACCCTGCTTTGAACTTTGTTATTGTTGCTTTGGCTAGGGTATGATTTATATAGAAGGAAATTAATTAATTAATGTTTCAACTAGTTATTCTCATGATATTTTATACATGATACAACTGGATGTGCATAACATTGCCCCGGCCACGTTGGCTACAAACATGAAGTCAAGAAATGTTACATGTCTCAGACTGTGTTTATATTAAATGAAAAATGGAATTAATCAAATCATGATTCTCATTGTCATAAATACTTTAATTGTTCCTAACTAAAACGTCTTCGAAGTTTATTGCAAGTAGGAGGATATTCGTTCCTGAAGTTTTAGATAATAAGAATTCAAATGCAGATTCTTTTTTTTATATAGCAGTGAGCTGGCAAAGATGACCAAAACATGTTTTCTTGTTAATATTCAGATATAAATAATATGTCCAAAGCATAATTATTTGTACAATTAATATTAAAGACTAACCTGATATATGCTGGTAAATATATTTTTTATCAACAATAAAAAAAATAGTGAAACAAAAGAGTACTCTAAATCCAAAGTATTTGTATATAAAAGATATTAAATATTAATAAACTTAAAAATATAAATTCCAACTCAGGCAAACTTTTTATAATATATAACCAAATTCATTGTAAATTAAAAATCTCTTCATCCATTTAATAATAAATAAGTTTAAGACATTCGCCTGACAGCAGAACATTAAACAGGAACGTGATTGTACCAAGTAAAATAATGAGACATGTGGGAACGTGAGTGATGCAAATTTTTTTCTAAAGTTGAAGTCTAGAAAATAATTGCAAAAGCTAACCTTTAGGAGTCATATTTTTCATTAGAGACATTAAAGAAATCTTAATTATTTTTCTTGGGTCAAAAGCATATACTTGCATTGACCCTGAGGCAGTGATCACTATGATTACCACGAACTCAATCAATTATAGGAAGAGAGAGCATTAAAATAACATAAAATCATAGAAATACTTCATGTTATCCTAAAGCTATTGTCAACAGTGTTAATAATAAATGCAATAATTTATCATTAGTCACACAATAATATGGTTAATGCAAAACATTTGATGCTTTAAACATAAACATGTGAAATAAGATCTTGGCTAGTTCGTGGTACATATATACAACTTTCTTTCTGCAATAAAAAATTTGCTCTTTAAATTCACAAATCATGAAGCATAAATTTAACCAAAAGTGGGTGCGAAAGCAAAATTGGCTTCAATCATTCACATTTCTTATCATTGAATGCTAGATAATATGAAACAATTCCACAAGTTTGAGAATTCAAAATTAGGTACCGGAATGGAACAAGAATCAATTAAACGACCCGACCTAATAAAAAAAATTAGTGCTATCGCACATGTCTATGTATATTTTAAATATGAGTGATTACACTGTAATATTATTAAGTTGATACGTAAAATAAAATTATATTTATTAAAAAGTAAAAGAAAATATATCAGTAAAGATGAGAAAATAACGATTGATAAATAGTAAAAAAATAAAAGAAATAGAAATAGACGGTTTTATAAAAAAATTTTAAAAGTAACGATCAATTTTAAAAAATTTAATAAATAATTATATTTTAAAGGGTAAAATTGAAATTTTAAAATGTGGATACAAAAGAGTGAATCATCTTTATATATTGTTATAGATAAAAAAATCAAATTATTATAATGTACTATTTTGTAAAATATGGCACTACATTTATGGTAATATTATTTCTTTTTAAACATCAATTTTGACCGGTGCACATAATGTTAAAACTTATATAATACATTAACTCGTTTTTTTTCTTTTCTTGTATATTTTCGAATTTAAATAAATCAGGCAATAAAAATTTAAAATCATATATAGAAACAAAGATAAACATGTCATTTTTCTTAACTATATATTGCACACGTTGCAAATTGAAGTTTAAAGTGCCTTTCTTCATTTTTTTTTTCTATTAATGTCTTTTCATTAAAAAAAATGTTAAATAATAATCAATTTTAGTGATCGTAAATTTTTAGTCATATCCAATTTAATATTAATCTATAAAATAAAAAATTATTGATTACTAAAATAGTTACTATGATAAATAAAAGATTATAATTGATCACTAAATTGATCACTAATTAATTATATACTAATTTAAAAACTAATTCCTTTGGTAATTAAAATTTTGGTAACTAATGTTTATTTAGTGACCATTTTATAAACTAATTGTTTTGGTAGTTAAATTTTATAGACCAATTTAGAAATTAATTATATTTTTTATTATTAATAATGACGATGTTAGTAATCAATAATTTTTTATTTTATAAATTGATATCTAGATTGGTGACTATATTGACTAACATTTTTTGTCACTAAAATTAGTTGTTAATAAATTATTTTCTTATACTCTTCTCTTGAATAAAGGAAATGTTTATTAAGTTGCCAAAGAAATTTTGTGTTTTTTTCTTTTCTTTATTAACTATACGTAAATATATATATATATATATATATATATATATATATAATATAAATGAATTTGGTTTCATCATTACAAAGAAAAATGTTTTTACATACTTCTGAAAACGATCAACAAGTTCTTAAACAACACAAAAATGTGCAAATGGTGTTTTCATTCTATAGTGAGAAAGTGTTGAAATTTAGACGAGTAAGAGACAATTGGAGAGCTTGGACTACGTAGTAGTAACTAAAATGACTTTATTATATATGCCCTAAATTTTTAATTGGTATATTTCTAAGAAATATGTAGTGTATTTCGGATGAGATTTTTTATAAAAAAAATTAAAGAAGAAAAATAAAAAAGAAAATATATATCATCATTCGTACCAATTCTTTCATATATACTTTTACAGTTTTTTTAATTTTTAACTTGAATATAAATTGATTTTATTTTATAAAAAAGTCAAAGGCATTTTTCCTTTTTTTTTTCTCTCACTATATAATGAAAACAGTTTTCAAGCTTTTTATGTATACAATTTGATCGTTGACAAATATGTACTTGTAATAACCAATTATTTAGTTGTAGGCTATTATGACTTTTATATCTCTGGAGCCATAAGAAATATAAATCATGAGCATGCCTGCATTATTATTTTTGACATTGTTATGTCAACTCTTTGAATGAATCTAAGCAATTGAAGAACATTTTAGGTCTATATTGAAATAGTAAATACTATTGCTTATATGATTGAAATAAATAGAGGTGTGAGTTATTTAATAGACTCTAATTAGATGTTAGAATAAAAAAAATAGTTATATTATAAGTAATATCAACTAACTAATGTTAATGTAGTTAATTTTAATATTTATATCTTTTAAAGTTAATACTACTTTAGTTCATGTTAATGTAATTTATTTTAATATTTATTTAAATTACTATTAATTTAACTGTTAATATGATTTATCTTCACATTTATTAAAGTTAGATATGCATTAATATCTATTATACTGTTTATTAAAATTAATGTCGATTAACAGATATTAATTCATGTATTATAATAGTTATTAAAGTACTTGTCAATGTAATTAAAATTAATTTTATGTATATTTTATTTAGTTTATTTTAAATATTTATTAATTTAGTATTGATTGAGTCAATATTAACTTTATTTATTTTTAAATAGTTTAAATTAGTGTCATTTTAATTAACAGTTATATAAATTTTTAATATTTATTTAAATTAACATCAATTTAAACTAATGTTAATTTTATAATCCATGTGTTTTCATTACTTAAAATAGAAATATTAGACAAGTCTTAATTGAAAGGCTTAAATTTAAACATATATGTGTGAGCGTAATTTACACCAATGAGGTGATATTCTGTTATTACCCTCAACTTCTCACATCATTTAGAAAGAAAAAAGAAAATATAATTCAGCAATAGAATATAAAAAAATCCTTAAATATTTTTGCTACTAACTTTTTCTACTCAACATGAAATCAATACCTATTTCGATAGCTAATTTTAATAGTGATCAACTATATTTAATTAGCTACCAAAATGAGATTACTAGAACAATTTTTTTATAATAAATATATCAAAAAATTACTGTAAAGACTTAGAAATTTATAATTTACAATTCGTATTATGTTTAAAATAATAGAATTTGATTATTTTAATAATAAAATATGAAAGTATAAACAAAAATTTCATAAATAAGTTTCATTGTTTTAAAACACTTTATCTTTTAAAAATCAATTTTCTATAAATATCTTTCTTCCTTTTATTTTGTTTGAAAATCAGAAACTATCTATGTTTTTCTCATGACGAGATCTTCAAATTTAACAGATTAATTTCTTCATTTGAATAAATTGATTTTTGTTCTTCTTTTGGTTGATAAAATTTCAAGAACAAGATTTCTAAAATCAACTTCTCCAAACATATGAGATATTTTATAGAATAAACGTGTTTTGGAAAACTAAAGGCTTGCCATCAGTTCAAATTTTTGCATGGAGAGTGCTTATTAATAAAGTGTCGACCCGTGATAATTTAAACAATAGGGGAGTAAGATTAGGAAGCAATACATGTGCTTTGTGTGCAATCACGGATGAGACTATGAGTCATTTGTTTTTTACTTGCAAGGTGACAACACAAATATGGCAACTCTGATTTTTGGATAAGAAGATCCTCTGTTTACCATAATAGTGCAGAATACATTTTAGTCAGTTTGAACTCATTGGACTTAGCAATAAACGTAATAAGGTGTGGCGATGCATGTGGCTGACTATTGTTTGAGGCATTTGGAATCATAGAAATAAGGTCATCTTTAGAAATACTATAGTAGATGCTGAGGAAGTTTTTATATTAGCACAAACTAGAGTTTGGGTATGGATCACAAATAAGTATTCAACGGCTACTTACTCTTACTATGACTGGTGTCTATGCCTAATCACATGCCTACTTATTCTTTAAATGTCTACTCATCCTTTAAATAAGCAAAACAAGAAAATGGTGAATGATGCTTTGAGTTTCGTTATTTGTTTAACCTATAAGGGTTGATACAAAACAATTATGTTCTTAAGGTTTTAGCCTCGAAAGTCGATATTGTGGAATCTACAATTATGTTCTTAAGGTTTTAGCCTCGAAAGTCGATATTGTGGAATCTTTGATGTAAAAGCCCGTGTTATTCTGTCGGGAAATCCGTTCTGATTGGGTTTGTGGTTGTTAATTGTTTGTTGAGTCTGAACCTTTATCATTTCTTCTGTCTCTTGTTGTATTTACTAATATCTTCTTTTCTTTTCTTTTCTTTTTTTCTTTTATATAAGGGTTGGGACAACCCTATTATCCCCTTTTTCAATTCATATTTTTTATATCTTCTTTTCTTTTCTTTTCTTTTTTTCTTTTATATAAGGGTTGGGACAACCCTTTTATCCCCTTTTTCAATTCATATTTTTTATTGCTGATAAAAAAAACCCTTAATATTTTCTATAACAGAATTTCTGCAACAATGGTGCAGCAACGGAGGGTTACTTAGTCTTTTTACTATTCTTAAGGAGATGCGGTGGTAATCATTGGAGCGCAGAAAGCAAAAGTGAATATTTTTGCAACTTAAACTGAAAGCCCGTAACCAGAAAACTTAAAGGCCCAAATGTAAAATAAATAAATAAATCACTTAATAAATGGTTTAGTTTTGTAGGCGTTGTTTCGTACGGTATTAATAACAACAGAAAAAAAGCAACAAATACTCTAAAGATTAGAATTTTCTTCTCAAAATAATATATTTTTTTTAAATTCCTAATAGACTTATTGGATAGATTTGTTGAAACATTATATTTTCCAAAATGGGAGGAAAAATAAAATAATTGAAAAGTAAAAATTAAAATTAAAATAATGGAAAACGAATTTAAAATAATTAATTACAAACATTTTATTTAAATCTTAATTACTTTAAGAAACTGAATAAATAAAAAATAATTTATGATATTTTTGTATTATAATTTGGAATTCAATTTTTTGAAAAACAAAAATATTATAATAAAAAAATATTTATGATCAATAATAATAATAATAATAATAATAAGTATAATAATGTTATAAAATTTTAAATTTATCCTATATTTCTCATTCAATTTTTTTACAAAACCATTATAATAATGAAAAATATTATTCTAAATTATATTACAAAATTAATATCTTCAAATCTTCCTAAATAATATTATTTTTGAAAAAACAAATCTTCAAATGGATCTAATAAAACATTATTTCCCCAAGCAGACGGGAGTCAAATTCTCAATTGATTTCTTAATGCCAAACCCCTTTAGAATTCGGCTTCCAAAAACCTAATTCCTAAAGAAAATTTCTTTTATTTTAATTGTTTTTTAAAGGATGAAAAAAATAGAAAAGTTAAACATTAAAAATTAAAATATTAGAAAAGTAATTTAAAAAATACTCAAAAATTCTGAGATTAAATATTAATTATTGAAAGATAAAAAAATAATTTAAGAGTGAATAAAATTTAGTTTCACAATAATAATAATTTTGTAATATAATTTAAAATAAAATTTGTTGTTATTATAATGGTTTGTAAAAAAGATAATAAGAAATAAAATATAAATTTAAAATTTTAGAACATTTTATCATTATTGTTATTATTATTAATCATAAATGTTTTTTATTATAATACTTTTAATTATTAAAAGCTCAATAATAACAATTTTGATTTCTAATTATATTTTAAATAATCATAAATTATTTTCTATTACTTCTCTTAAAATAATGAAAATTTAAATTCAATATTTTTATTAATTATTTTAAAAAATTCGCCATAATATTAATATTAATTGTTATTTTCTTTTTTTTTCCTTTACATTTTAGAAAAACAATAAGCTTGTTCATTTGGAGAAATAATATTTCAAAAATCTATTTAATAAATTTTTATTTAAAACGTATTATTTTGGGGAAAAAATCTAAAGATTAAACTAATTAGTGGTGTAAAACTTCATCAGTACATATGGCTATCCATAAAGTGGGCAACTCCTACAATTAAGTTCTAATTAATGTTATAAATTGACAAAACATAAAAATAGCCTGTTATCTTTTTTTTAATGCATAAAAAAAATTGTTCATAACTTAATAGAAAATTTTTATTCAAATAAAATCTATATGGAAATTTAAATAAAGTCTATATGACAGGAAACGTTGATTTAAAATTTCTTTCAGTGATATAAAATTTAGATATTTATGAGTTTTTTTAGCTTAGCTTGGTTGGTCGGTTACCTGCTGATTTAAGAACAACTACATTAAGCTCTAACAAAAGGTGTTTCCATCTATACTCACCTAAATACAATAATTATTCATGACTTCAAATTGAATGGAGCTCAAATAAGAAAAAGAATAGTCTCAAAGAATAATCAAACTTATTTATCAAGCCTTAAATTCAATTCATTTATAGGTAGACTTAAAATTAAATGAAAATATAATATTTAGTGAGAGAAATGGCATTGTATTTGTTGGAAGTCTCACGTGGACTAAAAATAAGACAATTTTATAGTATATAAGTGAAGTGCAAACCTCACCTTATAAGCCGATTTTGTGGGATTGAATTACGCTTAAAACTCACTTCTAACTTGGTATCACTAGCTTGGTAAGAGCATATCCTAGTGAACTTTCTTGGACATTCTGTTCCAACGGATATGGAGCCGCTAATGGACCATCCACTAATTTCTTGTCCCACGAGCGTGAGGGGTGTGTTGGAAGTCTCACATCGACTAGAAATAAGGCCAATTCAAAATATATAAGTGAATGCAATTCTCATCTTACAAGCTGATTTTGTGGGGTTGAGTTAGACTTAAAAATCCACTTCTAACAGTCTTTTCTCTTTCTTTTTTAAGAAAAAAAATAAATCAAATGAGTTATCCTCAAATAAAGTACTTCGAATTGATCAGATAATTAAACACTAATATTTTCAACTTCAATAGAAAAAGAAGTCTAAGCAAAAGTGAATGGAACCACTTGGTTCATTGTTTATCTTGTATATTATTATTGGGTTTATATATTTTTTCATATGAATTATAGTCATTGAAAAATTATAGTTATATATATATATATATATATATATATATATATATATATATATATAATATTAGTCTTACATTTGACATATTTTTAACCAAAAATTTTAACACAATAAAATTATGAATATTTATTCTCATATAATGTTTAACTTTATTTATTTTATTAAATATGAGACTTTAATTTAGATTTGAACTATCGCCAATAATTGTTCCACACACCTCTCTCTCCCATGAGGTAGCATATATGAAAACAATAATATAAATATAATAGTGATATATTTATATGTGTTAAAATAAGTTTAAATTTACGACATAATCTGACTTTTTCATAAACAAAACTAATAAAATAATTGGCATCGGCAACCCACTTTACTATAATGTTGATGAACCAATGAAAAACTAGATCAACGATCTATTTTTATTTTTCACCAAATTTAGAAAAAAATGACATAAACTACTTAACAAATAAAAAGTTGGTAATGAAAGTGATTTTTACTTAATTAAACCAATGTGATGCACATGGTAATTAGAAAAATGTTAAGCTTTTTTTAATACCTTTTATCCACCTAATCTAACTAGGGTTTAAGTTTTACCTTGTGGCGCGGGAAGAGTAGATGCATGTGGGGATGTCAACGGGCAGGTAGGGTACGGGTTGTAGTTCCCTCATACCCTAATCGCTGGATAAATATTCGTCCGTACCCGTACCCATATCCGTCGGGTATTTGTTATGCGGGTATCTGCCTATTTTTTTCATATCCGTGGGTATTCATGGGTACCCGCGGATATTTACAAAATTATTTAAAAAAACAAATATTTAACTATAACTAGTGATTAGATCAACAAGCCCATTTTCTTCAATTGATTTATGAAAAACAAACAAATAAAAAATCACTAACAATTTATATTGTAGTTTATTTTTGAATGAAACATTAAAGAAATTACTAACTTCATCAATGTCCACCTCTTACAACATTGTATAAAATTTCATGTTGTTCAATTTTAAAGAGCCTGAAAACATAAGAAGTTCATTAAAAATTTCTAATAATCACTTAATTAAAATATCTAAGTAAAAGTGTTGATTTCATTACCTTCCATGTTGGTCCATAACTAGTCTTGGAAACACATCAATGTCTCCACATTTTCTGGAAGTAATATACTCTGATGTGGGGTAAGAATCCGAGCACCATTACTGAATAAAGATTCACAATAGAATGTTTTTTACTAATATATATATATATATATATATATATATATATATATATATATATATAAAATTAAAGTTTAGCGGGTATGGGTATCCACGGGTACGGATACTATGATACTCATACCCGTCCCGTTAACATGCGGATATTAAAAATACTCATACTCGCGAGTAACGAGTATCCATATTTAATATTCGTTTCCTACCCGTTGCAGGTTTTATCCGCAGATACCCGCATGTATGAATTTTTTTGACATCCCTAAATGCATGGATATCCACTCCCACACTTTGACCCTAATCATTTCCATTTCTTTAATAAGCTTCAATTTAGAGTTTTTTTTTTTTTTGCTTTTTCCATATTTGTCGTTTATTTTGAAACATTTTATTACGAACGCGACTATTAAATATAAAAACTCTCATATTCTAACAAAATTTAGAATTTTAGTTAATCACATTATAAAAAATTAACCTTTTTTTGTGCTTTAAAAAAGCTCAATTCCAATGAGACTTAATAGTAATCAGTTTTCAAATTCTATTTTGAAAGAATAGTTATCCTAGTATTATATAGTAAATTCAAGTCAAATTTTATTTTATTTGTTATACATTTTCTTAACTTCTCTAAACTTTTGCTGTCAAAGAAACTCCAGTAAAATTGAGCTGTCTATTTATTATATATATCAAACTTGTTTTTATAATTTGTTTATGTTATTAAATCAATAACACCATTTTCAATTATCCTTCTGAAAACTAAAAGATATTACGAACTAAATTTATTATTTTAATATTTTCAGACACTATCAATTAATATTGTATAAAGTTTTGAATCTTATTAATTAACTTTAGATGATTCCTTGGTTCAGGTGAATAAATGAGAGGAGAAAGGTGAGCAATTAAGATTTTGTCTCTTGCTTTTATGGTAAAGTTTGAAGTAAAAAATTTGATAAGGCAGAGTAGGTAGATGAATAAAAGAGAAGGAAAAGGTAGGTAATAATAGGCATCTAAAAAGTTTATCTTTTTTAATATGAAAAAGTCTGTATCCTATTAATTTGTAGAACTCCACTCACACCTCATCTTATATTAATTACATTTCTCCATCTGCTTATCTAATCTTGATTTTAAAATGATGAGGTATTATCTATAGATGGAAGTTCAATATATAAAATGAATTATCACTTTCTAAAGAAACTTAAGTTAGGTATCACTATATTATTTAGATTGACATCCCAATATATATATATATATATATATATATATATATATATATATATATATATATATATAATGAACTATCACTTTAAAATAATATAAGATATATTTTTTTTTATTGAAAGATGTGTATATATTGAATTTGGTTATATGAAGAATATGTGATTTTATCTTTTCTAAATACACTAGTGAATAAAGCGTTCATTGTACTAGTGATAGTGAAAATAAAATATTATTAGTTTTTCTAAAATAGAGAAAGAAGAAAGAAATATAATAAAAATTGTTAGAAATGTGAGAAAGTGAGGAAATAGAATTTTTAAAAGCTAATTTATTTGTTTAAAAATTGAAATATTTAGATGAATAATTTTTTTTTAGAATTTGAATAATTTGGTCAGTAAAAATAAAAATTATAAATTTTCAAATTTTATTTATAGGGTAAAAATTTCAAATATTGTATAACTTATGTATTAGTTTACAATCAATATTATTAAGGAATTTTTTTAAAAAGAAAAACATTGGTGTCTACATTTTTTTTTTGTAGTTTACTGTTTAAATAATATTTTTCTAAATTAATTTTATCAATTTTCTGTTTAAAGTATTTTTTTTAACTTTAACTGTTTTTTTATTTAAAAATTTTAAAAAAATAACCATTTTCTTAAATTAAAATATCTATCTATTAAAAGTTGTTATTTTAAAAATCTTAAATTTTTTTTTCATTCTATTTTTCTTTACTTAAATAATATTCATTTCTATTCTATGTTTTCCCATTTATGTTATATTATCTTTTCTCTTTCACTTATTGTTTTTTCTCTCTCTATTCTCTTCTCTAACTAAGCATACAGATGAAGAGGAAACCAAAATATTAAACTCTTCTTTTTCTTTACTTTAAATTGCATTTATAAAGGAAAAGGAAAGAACAAAATTCATGTGAAAGTAGTTACCCCTCAGATTTTGGGCAAAACCGAAATTTATTTTAATAATTACAAAAAAAAAACATATTTCACATTTTAATTTTTTATGCACGTAGTTTCCTACTAAATAATTAAAAAACGTCTCATTTTTCACCTAATTTGTTAATTACTTTTTTTTTTCTTAAACTAAACATAGATTTGTAGTGTATATTTATCTCAAACAAAATGGTATATATCGTGAAGGAAAATATATGTAATATCTAATCTCACTCCAATATCAAACATAAATGGAGACTCAAACCTTTTAACTAACTAATAATAATATCGACACGAGATTCAACCTTCACCAGAAAAGCTATTAGAATTGTTTTTCCATCAACATTAATTTCTTTAATGGTGTTTGCATTTCTTTTATGTAAAGATAACTTAATATATTAGTATTGTTAAAAGTATTTTTTTTTAACAAATTTATATGTTAGCAATGTGGATAGACTATGGAAAAATTCCAAAAGGCCATGCCTGCAAAATTCAAAGTTAATATGATTGCTTGTGATATGAAGAATACAATATAAGTTTTTAGATAAGTTGGCCTTATCTCTAGTTAACGTAGTGACGTCGAAATATATACATCTCGAGCATAAGACTTAACATATATGAGTGTGGTCTGATAGCGAGTGGAACAATATATGTCTAATAACAAATCTTGCTATGATAGACTTTAACAATGACTTCGATACCATGTTAAAAGTGGACTTTAAGTCTAACTCAACTCCACAAAATTGGCTTGTAAGGTTTGCACTTACGTATATACTACGAAATCACCTTATCTTTAGTCAATGTGAGACTTTCAATACACACCCTTCACGCCGAGGTGCAATGATAATGGTGCAGAGTATAAACTTACAGATTTTTATGCTAAAAAGGGTAGTATACATCAAACTTCCAACACCTCTCTCGTTATGTGTTGGAAGTCTCACATCGACTAGAGATAAGGTCAATTTATACATCAAACTTCCAACACCTCTCTCGTTATGTGTTGGAAGTCTCATATCGACTAGAGATAAGGTCAATTTAGAGTATATATGTAGGTGCAAATCCCACCTTACAAGCCAGTTCTATGAGGTTAAATTAGACTTAAAGTTCACTTCTTAACATTGTACCAGAGCCATTATTAATTGTTAAAGCCTATTGGGCTATTATCGGACCACCCATTAATATTTAGTCTCACGCTCGATATGTATATACCCCTTAGTGTGAGAAGGGTGTGTTAGAAGTCTCTCATTAACGAGATAAGACGATTTTATAATATATAAGCACTCCACCCCAGTGCTTTCTATATTAATTAATTAATTCTCTACTGATAAGAAAAATTAAGTGAGTGCAAATCTCATCTTATAAATCTGTTTTATAAGATTGAGTTAGACTTAATATTCCATCCTAAATAATTTATTCCTTAAAAATATCAATATTCTAATATTTTTCAATAAAAGAATTCCAACATAATGCTCAACTTTTAAATATGTCTATATAATTTTTTATCACTAAATCAATTTTTATTTAATGAATTTGTTGTAGTGAGGTTACGTGAAAGACTACATAGATTCCCTAGGAAGGTGTGTGGTAATTTTCCTATGTGTTACCCATGTGCTTTCACAACTTTGGATTGTGTCCGAAAGGTTAGCAACTTGAAGTGCAACATAAGTGTGTATATATTTTAATAAATATTTATTCGTCTAGCAAATGACATCTAATATTTTTCTTTTCAGTGAATGTTAAAGACAAGATCTAATCTTACGAAAACATAGATGATAGAACTTGGAATTGTAAAAGAAAACATCTTAATTATAATAATTCACCATAATAATATTATTTCATCAAACTTTAATTAGAATATCATTAATATTTTTTTTTATTAAAACAAACAAAAATAGTGTTAGTATCTCTATAAATATATAGCACGGGGCTTTTGCATTGCAACCTTTGAATAGTCAACATTGGCATTCTCTTTTGTAGCAACTACACGTAACAAATGCAGACCCTACAATGTAGAAAATTAAAAAGCATGGACACGGGACACCCCTGATTCAAATCAGGTTCATTCATCATCTCATTTAAAAGATAAATAAATAAACAAATAAATATATATAATAATCTTTATCATTAGGTCAAATCAATCCACATTTTCACGTAAAGCTTTTAAAATGCTTAGTTGGGAGTATGAACTACCACCTTCATGATCTCTATATATTGAAGGTATCACATGCACAGTTTCTGAACTTCATCACACAAAAACATGGCACCTTCTTCTTTCTCTTCATCAGCTAACATTGTTGCATCAGCTGTGTTATTACTGCTTCTTACTGCAGGAACATCCTCGGCTAACCTCTCAAACAACTTCTATTCTAAGACATGTCCCAATGTTTTCAACACAGTCAAATCTGTCGTTAAATCTGCTGTGGCCAAAGAACCTCGCATTGGAGCATCTATTCTTCGCCTCTTCTTCCATGATTGCTTTGTTAATGTAATCTTTTCTATTCATCAACTACTTTCCTTTTATCTATTATTATTATTGGGTATATCAGTTTTCAAAAACTTCATTTTGGTTTTCATAATTTATTGAGTTAAGATCTCACACATACATGACAAGTACGTATACTTAATGTCTTTCGTCTTTCAACGAAGGAAACTACTTCATGTAAATAAATGACTGAACTTTTTTTCATCATTGATGATGATATGTCCCACTTTTTCTGTTTTTATCAGTGGCATTAAATCACCCAGTACAGTGGGTTGATTTGACACTTCGAAACAAAAAAGGACGTGACATCATGCTATAATTACATATTAAAGCATATCTTTGAAATCAAAACTTGTTGTTTAGATTCATCCAACAAAGCTATCTTTTATTGGTTGGTGGTGTTGTTGAAAACAAAATAAACAGGGTTGTGATGGGTCATTACTGCTTGATGACACTCCATCATTTTTGGGAGAGAAAACTGCAGCTGCTAACAACAATTCAGTGAGAGGTTTTGAAGTAATCGATAACATCAAATCTAGGGTGGAGAATCTGTGTCCTGGTGTTGTCTCGTGTGCTGATATCTTGGCCATTGCTTCTCGTGATTCTGTTGTCCTTGTGAGTGTTCATAACAACAAGAACAAACACTGTTTTACACTGTTATTCAACTGCATAACACTTTTACTATAATTATATGTTTATGGTGCAGCTTGGAGGGCCATTTTGGAAAGTGAAGGTTGGAAGAAGGGATTCTAGAACAGCAAATTTCAGTGCTGCTAACACTGGTGTTATTCCACCTCCTACCTCTAATCTCACCAATCTTATTAACACGTTTCAAGCTCAAGGACTCTCTGCTAAAGACATGGTTGCCTTATCTGGTATTTGGTATTTTCTGTTAGATATTTCTCCACTCTTCTCTCTCATTTCACGATGTGACATTTAAACAACTACATGCATTATATATATGCATTGAAGGTCAAGTCTTTTTTTCCTGTAACTCAAAAAAGTCATGTCATGTACATAAAGACGCAATTAAGCACTGAGAAAGAGACATGTAACCTATTTCAATGATTCAAAACTTTATACTATTCATATTTCAAATATAATTCTGCATGGACTTTAATATAGGGAGAAACATCACAGCCACATTATATTAGGATTTAATAAACACTAAATCATTTATCAAAATCTGTATAAGAATGTTGAACTATTTGTGATATTTTTGTATGTGGTTTCACTTGCAGGAGCTCACACAATCGGAAAAGCGAGATGTACTAGTTTTAGAGATCATATATACAATGGAACTAACATTGACAGAAAATTTGCACTGGCGAGACAGAGAAAGTGTCCAAGAACTAATGGCACAGGAGACAATAACCTAGCAGTTCTAGACTTGAGAACTCCGAAGCATTTTGATAACAACTACTTCAAGAACCTCCTGAACAAAAAGGGATTACTGAATTCTGATCAGGTGCTTTTCAATGGTGGATCCACTGATTCACTGGTCAGAACTTACAGTGAGAATAACAAGGTCTTTGATTCTGACTTTGTTACAGCAATGATCAAGATGGGAGATAACAAACCCTTAACTGGGTCACGAGGAGAGATTAGGAAGAACTGCAGGAGAGTGAATTAAATACGCATAAATTTGTTTGAGTTGATAAAGGATTTCTGGTGAATTGGGAAATTGTAATCTGGTTTGTTTAACTCAACTTAAATTGTGATGTACTGTGGAATAAATTGTAATCTTTGCCTTTTTTACAAAGTGAAATGCACCTTGTTGAGTGATTTCTCGGACAAAGTAGAATTCATTATTTAAAAGTCTGGTTACATGATATTACTTATTTCACTTTATATTTGTCAGGATATATTGAACAAATTTGACTAATGAAAAAAAAATGTTGGTAAAATAAAATTTATTGACAAATTTAAGAATTTTAATTACTCATAGAAGCATCTCGCGAGTAATATTGTATCGGTACAATTTATTGACAAATTAAATTTTTTATTACCTATACAAATATCAATAAAAAAATTTATCAGTAAATAAAATTTGTCAATAATTTAGAATTTTTATTATTGATGAAAATATTTATCGACTAAATGAATGTCAAAAGTTCTTGCTTTAAGATTTGAAGAGTCTTGGTAAAAATCGTCAACAAATATTTAGGCAATTCATTTATTTTTAATTTATTGGTAAATCTATTGAAATTTTGAAAAGTATTCGGTAATTGTATTTTTTTTTTAATTCATCTGTAATTCTATTAATAAATTCGATGATAATATGGGTGTTAAGTTTTCCACCAAAATTGTTGGAACATTTGTTATAAGTAAACGGAGATGGATAAGATGAAGAAAAGAATAAGGAAGAGGAGGAAGAGAATGAGGGAAAGGAGGGAAAGTAAGAAGAAGAGGAGGCAACGACGACAATCTTAGTGTTGACGGTAAACACTAAAGTGATAACAACAACATAATGATAACGACGACGACAACTGAAGAAGAGGAAAAGGAGAAGAAGAAGAAGAAGAAGAAGATAAAGACGAGGAGATGAAGAAGAAATCATGTATGTATCGACAATGGTAGACACAACTACAATAGAGGTAATGGAGGAGGAAGAGGAAGAGAAAGAAAAAGGAAAAGAGGAGGGGAAGAAGACTAAATAACGATATTTATTAACGGCCAAAATTTATCAGTAATTACCAACGAATATCTACTAACGGATAACGAACTTCTAACATTCGATAAATCATCATTAATTTTGAGTTACCAACAAACTTTTGTGATTGCTGACAATTTTTTTCCATCATATATATCGGCTTTATTTTTAGTGTTACCCATATAATATATTTGATCTTGTCATTTCTTTTATATATAAATAAAAAGATTGTATTACAACAAACCCAAAATATAAGCAAAAATGTGAAATACAAATATAATTGCTAAAAAATCGATTGGTTGAGTAGATGCAATAAAAAGAAATTGAGAATGGAGTCAATATATTTGGATATTGTTTTTCGTTCATGTCCAACTTGTTTTTAAATTCAATTAATGTTTATAAGAAAAAAAAAACATGAAAAAAGTCTCAACAATGGAGGTTTGTGAAGAGACAAATAGGTTGCTAGCATGCTTCCTTCCAAGTAAACATTTCTGTTATCATATTTAAAACTAAACAACTTCTATACACGCATAGGAGTAGCACTGTTCCTAATTAAGAAAGAAAAAACAGAAAACGGATCACTATAAATATATAAATATATAAAAACAATTTATACAGCAAACAAATTTTAAAAAAAATCATTAAATAATAATTAAATTTAGAGAATAAAATAATTAGACACAATTTTATAAAGTAACAAAATCTCTATTATTAATAAAAAAATTATAATTAATTTGTGAATTAGCTAGAGTCTAATTCATCTTCAATATTAACAATCAAAATTTTAACTGCTTACTATTATTGATTTTAAATTAATCTTTAATTTAAAAATAAATAGTTAAACTATTCTGAACTTCATTTATGCCTTAGTGCTAGTTTCTTTTGGTTTATGTTTCAAAAGTTGTAGATATCGTATATACCTACTAATTAAAAAATCGACTCCACATAATTAAAGATGCCCTCATATAAAATTTATTAAATATATTAATATAATGAATTGATGAATTCTATTTCTTATTTAAAATGATGAATTTTAACTGAACTTATAAAAAAAATATATTATTTAGAATTAAAAATGAATTATTTCTAGCTATGAAATTGCCTTTTCCCTTTTCATACCTATACTAATCTGCATATATAGTTCCTAATAATATAAACCACATGCTCAAACTTAATGAATCTACCTTCTTATTCATGCTCCCATACCAAACTTCCCATAGAATAGAAATCACATGCAATCCCTATTTATATATGTTGTGCTCAACAAAATATGCAAATGACGTTGTTACTTTTATTCTTAGAGTGTTAGGTGTTAAATAGACTTTAGAACACTATTTCAATGGAGAAAAAAAATTACAATATATAATAACTTGTTATTGCTATACTCAAATAAGTGTATATTGTTTAAGATTAACTAAAGTGCTTACCTAAATAAGATGGTATCATCATAATTTCCGATATTAGAGCTGTTAAAATGGGTTGGAACCCGCAAGTCAATCCGGCTCATCACGGGTTCGGGTTGGGCTGAAATTTTTTTACAAATTTCAATACGGGTTGATTTTTGACCCGGCTCATCTAGAATCTGGTTCACCCGGATTGAACCCGTAGTGAGTCGGGTTGGCTCACCAACCTACAGATAAAAAATGTATACAAGTGTTTTTTATTAAGTTGGACTTTACATTTGGGTCAAGTTATTTTTTTTAGCTAACATATAAATAATTTGTATTTTGTTGATTTTGGTTTGTATTTGGATTCTATTAAAGTTTATTTAGATTTTAATTAGAATTATAATTTAATTTTGATTGAAAAAAATAAAAAAATTATATTTTTTTAATTAAGTGAATCCGTGAGCTAACCCATTTAATCTATCAATCCGTGGTGGGCCGGGCCAGGTTCGATTTTTTTTAATTCGCTAAAAAGTGAGCCAGATTAGGTTGACTCACACCAGTGCAGTAAGGGCTTTCTGCCCCGGTTAATTTCCGCATTCTGCCTTGGGTCTGGAACCGAGGCATATTGGGGCGAAGCCAAAAAGTTTACCTTTTGGCCTCGGTTATCACCCGAAGCCATAGACCCAGTTTTATGCCTCGGGTCAGTTAGGACCGAGGCCATAGGTAATAAAT
>Ga0214542_1001294_pt1 | contig 50967 bp, 29 predicted proteins | sample CNSS1metaG_FD_160096 | JGI IMG/M metagenome (GOLD analysis project Ga0214542, IMG submission 160096) | Root nodule microbial communities from cowpea collected in UCLA plant growth center, Los Angeles, California, USA - CNSS1 | ecosystem: Host-associated > Plants > Roots > Nodule | place: USA... | reverse complement strand
GCGAGAGCGCGTGTGTGTATATATATATATATATATATATATATATATATATATATATATATATATATATATAAACATCTGAATTCTAGTTCTAACATATTTTATTATTAATTAAAATTTTTAAAATTATGGATAAGATCATTGAATGGTAGTAATAAAGACTGTAATTAATAACAAATGCAATTAATTGGGAGTAATTTAACATTCTCCCATTCAATTTAATGACACGTTTTAGTAATCCTCATCATATTTATGCTTTTCCGAAAGGAAAAAACTGAAAAAAATAAAAGGAGTATAAAGTTTTATTATAAGTTAAAAATTATATGTTGGGACAAGATCCTGCATGAGGTTAATTATTGAGTAGATATGCATGCATATAATAGAGTGTTTGGGACCAGCCTTTGTCCACAAAATAGCACACACAAAATTGGCATTTTCGTTCACTTTCTCTGTCTAAAACACAGGGCGAGTCTTCTCATGTCCCTACCAAATATATCTAACCATCTTTCACACCTTACAGATACAATATGTTGCTGCATTTCCTTCGTAAACACTTCATGACAAACCTACAAGAAACAAATCCTATCACTCATCTTCCTCAATTATTCAATCATGTCTTCCATGTTTCGATCAAATTTTTCTATCACACCGAGTCACTCACTTCATCTCTCTTATACTTCATCCCAAAGATAAATATAATACATCTTCAAATCTTAAATCATTTAAAATAATTAAGAAGTGAGTTTAGAAGATTATATAATTGACTCTAAGTTCATAGTATATTTTAGAATTAAATATATTTTTGGTTTCTCTAGTTTTAGTGAAATTTGAAATTAGTCTTTTTTCAAAATTTTTTACCAATTTTCATCTTTAAAAATGCGTGAATTTAGTTATTTTAACCAAATTTTGTTAAGTTTATCTGACATTTCAAATGCATTTCATGATAGTATTTGAATTGTCTACACCGTTTAACGCATTTTTGCTTCAATGTTAACTCAAATATTATAATAAATTGCGTTTAAAATGTCAAATAAACTTAACAAAATTCGATAAGAAAGACTAAATTTACGCATTTATAAAAATAAAGGACTAAATTTGTATAAAGTTTCGAAAAACGACTGATTCCAAAATTCAATGAAACTTGAGAAATCAAAAACATATTTAACCCTATATTTTATTATACTTAAGGATATTTGAAGTTTATATTTGACTTTTCTTATACTCTAGTATCTTAGTAGAATCTTCTAAGATTAGATTATCATTCCTTTAGAAAATAAGTGTACTTTAGATAAAAAAAAACATAAGAAAATTATTTATATTTTGTAAAAATATTTACATAATGTTATTTTTTGATAACAGTTGTGATATTTGTATTTTTTAATTTTTTATTAATAGAATTATTGTTGAAGGTAAAAAAGTAATATTGTTCGTGAGAAAAGCTTTGTGCATGTTTATGTTTACCAAAGGCCAACACACTCTTTTTCATGGTATAACCTTTGGTCAGAAATGAATAAAAAAAATGGGAAAATCTATCCCAAGATCTTTGTTGGGGATCTTGTGACCTTTTAACCTTGAAAGGAACACCCAGATATTGTTAGACACTTTATGCAAGTGGCCAGTTTGCAGGTTTCATGTCTCCATAATTGTTTTCCTTTCTTAGCACCATAACTTAACTATATTCTTATTTCTAAAACTTATTACACTCTAAGTTCATTGCCAAGGATTATCAAGAAAACTATTATAATACTGTGAAAATAGTTTCAAGACATCGTAAGCCATTTTTATAATTGCAAAGGAACTAGCAAACGAATGAATTTAACACTTTTGAAACAACTTTAAAAGTTTCTTACTTTCTCATTATATACATAATGTTTAATACAAATTTATAAATATGTCTTGCATTTTAATATTCACCATATCATTACAATTGTTTCCGTTTATAATTTTCACGTGGTGCATATTTTTTATACATTTTTTTAAAAGGAGTTTATTATCTATCACCATAAAAATCTTTAAATATCAACTATTTTTAGTAACAAAAGAAATCGATCATTACGTGACTAATTTAAAGATAGTTAATATTATTAATTAATTTAAAATCTAAGTCATATTGATTTATAATAATAATTATTTTAAAATTAATTATTTTTAATTTATAAATTAGTATTTAAATTGTATAAATTATTTTTTTTATGTAAAATTGATCGTTATTTAAAGATTTTTTTATAATGTATATTTCTTTTCAAACATGGTAATGTTTTTATATTTACAAATTTAGTTAACTTTCAAAAACATGTTAGTTATTTTTAACTTTTATAAAATATCATTAATTCTTAAAAAGTAGACATTAGTTTTTTTTTTTTTAATATGAGGATGAAATTCATCTATAAGAAAATAAGGAGACGGAAATAGAGATTAAAAATACATTTAAGCAGAGAGAGTTTGACTAAATATTGTGAATAAAAAAATATGCAAATATTACCGTTAAAAATGTAAATATTGTGACTAAATGTATTTTTCAATACAGACTTATTAGTTATACAATAAAAATAATACCGTGATGATTATAATTAATAAAATAAATATTTTGAAATAAAACTGAGTTAAAAATTGTTTAATACCAACAATGGCGTACATAACTTAAACGAGCTAATCGTCCTATCCATTTAATGAAATATTATAATCAATTAATTATTAAATATTGATACATAATTTTACAATTTTAAAAAAATAAATAAAATGTCTTAAACCTGACATTGCTGTATTGGAAAATTCCACTAGACTATGAGTGCATGGCATGCAAGAACTCATTAACGTGCGCCCAAAGTACAAAGAAGAATCACCTTTTTTTATTCTTCTCTTAATGCCAATTATGATTCCTCACTGAGTTAGGTTCTTCCACTTTTCACTTTTCACATTTTACTTTTTATTTGTTTATTAACTTAGACATGCCTTTTTCTAAAGTCTGGGTGAATCGTGACTCGAGATATCTGGCCACATATAGGTTTTAGAAAGTTTGAAAAAATAAAATAAAAATCTCTTAATGCAAAGAGAAAGATAAGAAATCATTGTTTTTTGTTTTCATAACTTTTACAGCTCAGTTCCAAGTGCCTTAGAAGAATCCTTGTGTGGTTGTTTTGTTGTGTTTGGTGTCACCTTTTCCTCGGAGGAATAATTAGGGTTTTTTTTTTTTTTTTTTTTTTACTTTAACATTTCTATAAGATTCATCTTTCTACAAGATCAATCACCATATTCCATATCCACGTCATAACAGTTTTTTATTATATTTATTTATTGATTTTAAAAGCATAATTTCACCAAAGGGGTTTTTAGATTCGTGGCACAAATTTAATTGGGTGAGGTATTTTGATACAAGAGTCTTACATTATTTAAAACCACATTTAAATTCGATATTTTTTTAAAGTTCAAATAATGAGTTTTTTTATGCAACTAAATTAAAATAAAAACAGAAATACCGCTAAATAATTTTTTAAATATATCTAAAACTAATTTAAATGTATCTGAATTAATAAATATTATGAAGTTACCCACTAGAAGAAAAGTATTTTATAGTGGTGAAAATTTACGGTTTATTAAAACTGATGTAATGTTTTTAAAAGATTAAATTTAATTTGTACTTAAGGTCATTTTAAAACTAACGGAAAATTTGTGCTTTAATTTCTTCCCGTTATCTTAGCTTTTTTGTTCTCCCACTTATTCATTTCTCTTTTTGTTACATGAGCTTCTTCATCCTCCCAATACTTCATTTCTCTTCATCTGTATGTTAATTTCTTATCATCAACAGAGATCACCTAATGGCGACCATATCCTCTCCTCCCGATTGAAGTCTTCTCAAGGAGCCATCCTCTTCTTCTCATGAAGTATTTCTTCTTTTGTCTTCCATTGTTGTCTCGGAAAGCTAAGTTGTAAGTATTTTCTCTCTTCGTGAAGTATTTCTTCTTTCTCCGTGTAGATTATTGAGTTTTAGATTATAAATCTTAATCCTAAATTTTTTTGAAGCCTAGCTTGAACGATGATCACATCCTAGAATACACTATTTGGTGGTGTTGTTTGGCAGATTGTTTTGTTTGTAGTATATTTTTTCCTGGCGTTTGGATGATTTAGATAAATATTTTTATGCATCGGGATGAGAGTTATGTTAGTCGATCCACGCATTACTACTAGAAGATCTTGTGAAATGGAGTTCGGGAAATATGAAGGGTTGATGATTAAGATTGGGGTAATTGTGGTCATGCAGTGTTTGTACGTTATTTGATGGCTTAGTTGCTTGGAAATACGACGTGATGAATTTAATCAGAGTCTTACGACATAGATTGAATGTTAGATTGGTCGTTGGAACAAGGTTGAATGGTAAGAAAAATGAAGGGTCTCTTTATTTGGTTACAACCGTCGCGAAATTTTTTAAATTCCACCATTTACTAGCAATTACGACCATCACGAAATTTTTTTAAATTTCTTAAATTCCTAATCTTACTGGCGGTTGCTAGTGTCGCTAATTTTTTTTTAAATTAAAGATTATTTAGAAACGGTTAAAGCCGACATTAAAATTTTTATTGACGGTTATTCCGACGGTTACAGTAATCCGATGTTATAATGACTTTGTGGAGTTAAATTCGGTGGCAGTTAATTAATTGATGGTAGAGAAAATAATGGTGGTTATAACCGCTATTGAATAACATATTACACTGACGCAAAAATTCAAAATTTGAGTAGTGATCCTAAATATATAAATTTAAATTCCAATAAAATATCAATTTTATTATTGTAAATGTAAATAAATAAATATAATTATTCCGCAATTAGTTTGTACAAAATATTAAGATTAATATATAATTTACATACAACAGTATTATTTCCACATAAAATTATGCTTTGATAATTTGAGAGAGGCCTTTCACCATAGTGCAACTAGGCACAATAAAGTGTAGCAATACAATACCTATTTTTACATGACATTTTAGAACAGTTTCGGTGAAAAATTGTGGCTAATATATGCATATCTTTCTAGCTATGGTAACAACGTGACAAACATTAAGTATTCATAATAATTATTTTTCCCTACATTTTTTTAATTGTATTTTAAAAACTATTTGTTTGGCTAAAAGGAAGGTGGGTGGATATCACAATCTGTAAGTAAGTGTTCACATGCAAATACTTTCATGAAGGAAAAAAAACATCAAAATCAAAAATAAAAATCGCAAAACTCATCATGGGTGGATTGAGTTGACATTTTAAAATTTATTAGTTCATTTTCATCCCTTTCACTTAACTTGTCATCTTGTTAGATTATAGATTTAAACTGACCCTTTTAAATTCTTGTTAAATAAGTATATTTTATATGTAAAATATTAAATTTAAAAAATTATAATTTGTATGCTATATTATTTTTTTAAAAATATGCTTCCTTATAGTATTGTAATTAAAAATAATGTAATTTTGACATGTAATGTAACCATGTGTATGCAACTACAATACTATTAAAGGTATTGCAACTTCGATGTTAAGAAAGCTAAATCAATCAATAAAAGTTAATTTCAATATGATATTATATATCAGTGTTTTTTCTCTCTTATGTTTTCGACCTCCAGAATTTGAAATAAGTATATTTTAATGATAATTTTTTAAAAAGGTTCTAATTCATAAAAGATGACTACTTAACAAAAATTTTTACAAACACTTAAAAGGTTATCACCACGTGTGAAATTATGCTACCATGATCATATTATTTGTGTTTTCATTGAACTAGGGTAACTTCAATAAATCAAACGTATTTGTTGAATGTTAGAAACTAAAAGAACAAAAAAGACAAACAACATATTTACCTCCATTACTCTGAGTAAAACCACGAAAAAGAAAAAAGAAACAGACTCCTGAAGAAATTGAAATTTATTACATGGTTCAAAATCATCATATAACATGTGGTCCCAATTAATAATAGCATAAGACGTGAACAATTAACCACCCTTATATTATTTTTAATCGATTAATTTAAAGTTTAAATAGAATCCATGATCCGTTAAATCATAAATTAGTTTTTGTTTAAATATTATATATGTTAATTTTTAAAACTAATTTGTTACTATAATCGTTATTATCTTGATTTCCAAATTTTAATTTAAGATTGTTATTTATTTATGTTACTTAGGTTACATGGAATTCAACGCCTACTATAGGTGTATGAATATAGGAGTTTTATCTGTTTCTTTGTTCTTAAATGTTTGATCAACTTGCAAACATAAAGGACAATTATCCATGTGACTACATGCCAAACATCAATTCTGTCTAAATTTTATTATGCGAACAGACCAAGTTATTCATCACATTAGTGTTTGTCTATATTCATCACAAAAACACCAAACACTTAATCTAATCATGCTTAACTCTCCTAATTTATTATTTCCAACAGAAAAAAAATGACCTAATTAATGAATACAGAAGATTTTTTACATGTCGTTATTTGCACTTGCAAACCCTTTTTATCTTGTGTGCTGGTAATTTTGGACTCATTTGATCCACTATAACTCTTAAGACAAAAACAAATATTGGTAGTTAATGTTTGGAACTGCTTCTGTGCTAATCATTTTGGACTCATTAGCTCCACTAATTTGGTTTTAAATCAAAAAATATTGCTAGTGCTTCGAACTTTTCTCACTGCTTCAGTGACATACAACTTTTTATTTTATAATTGAAAACATTTTCATATTAAATAGGTTCTGTTTTTTTGTTTTTTCAATTTTAATAACGATGAACAGTTAAAGAATAGTGATACTAATAAAAATATTAAAAATAATTGAATTAATGTTTTGAATAGTTCTTTTCTTTGTAATCAAACATTTTTTTTTTCTATAATAAAAGGAATATTAATGGTTGTGAATGTAGAATCAGTAGACAAATACTGTCATATTCATATGAATCAGATAATATTTTACTCTAGTAATAATAATGCACTTGGTTTACTTTGCATAGGAATAGGACAAAAGAGTAAGACTGAAGAAAATGAAACTAACAATCTTCAATTTGTTGTTTTGTATATGTCAGCTTCCTCGCTTTGTTTGTAGCTTTTTCATAAATTAAATGCTGATATTTCTTTGGGTCAAAATTCGAACTATACTAAACTCATCTTTCATTAATTTGCATGTCCTTTATTATATATGGAACAGATTAAATTTATGTTTTTTTTTATTGGAAAACTTTATAGAGACGAAAATACGAGGGAGGAGCTGAATCGAAAAGAAAATGTGGAAGTAATAATAAATAAACGTTGTCATATTATACTATTCTGTTAATAGGTTGCTTTATATTAACTTTTTCTTGTATAATGGAAATTAAGTTTTATGGTACATATAAAAAAATGGACAAGTTTATGTTGGCATAAAGAAAAAGGATTTTTCCAGTTGAATGATCATATATCAGTATAATATATTATTGATTAATGTAGCCATGCAGGCTCGGAATATCTATATTATTATTGATTTAATAAATGCTACTACATTTATAATGTTGGTAAATTTTTTTTCTCATCATATGGTATTTCTAAGTTTAAGATTAATTTATGAGTGTTTATATTCCTTACTTTGAAACTTCAATCCAATGTGACAATGAGGTTTGGGCCCAATCAATCCTAAAAACAAAATTGGACTGTAGAAACTCACGATCCAATAAAATAACAGCCTTGACCTTAATGCCATATGGTATTAATTAATACATATAAAATCTCTTTCGTCTTCCTTGGATTTTTTGAAAATATTCAAACTAGTCCTACCTTTACCATGTAAATTTTTGTACACATTATTACAGAAACTAATTTTCATAAAAAATGCGAAAAAGTAGAAGATTCAAGGGATAATTAGGAAGCATGAAGAGGAAAAAGTGAACAAAAAAACTGTGTGAATAGAATGGGCCCATGTCGCTATAAAAAAAATTACGTCCTATGAGGCCCATATATTATGGGACTAAACGTTAAAAAAAATATTTGAAGATGCAGGTAAATGGGCCTGTCCCGTTGGAAAGCTAAGCAGGGTATCGAGGCCCATTCTCTGTGGACGTGGACCAAAAGTTTAAAAACTTAAAATTTGGAGATGCGGGGTATCGATCCCCGTACCTCTCGCATGCTAAGCGAGCGCTCTACCATCTGAGCTACATCCCCTTTTTATTTTATAAGTGTAACATTACTTATAATTACATTATTATTTCAGAATAATAACAATAAATGAATCTTAAATTTTAAGGATTAAAGATATGATTAAATTATAATAAAATGTAAATAATTGTCTTACTATGAATGCTATTACTAATGAAATTAAAATTATATTTAATGCATCATCATTTATCTTCTCTCGTATTCAATTCATGTGTAAAATTAAATTCCACAAACATATGCAACATATCTTACTTGATTACAAACATTTATTTATTTATTCTAAATGTTTTTTAAATTTATTTTTTATAATTATGAAGTAACAATTATGGACAAAGAGTATAGTTATTATCATTAACTAAAATTATAAATAAGATATAAAAACTAACAGTATACTATTTTGGCTAACACTTGTAATTATTATAAAAAATATATAATAATTAGAGTTATACTAAAATATGTAATAAACTATAGCAATATTAACAATTATTTAAAATTAAATATCCAAAGGCACTGCTAATTCACTTTAGATAAATAGTTATCGATTATTTTAATCTTAAAGGAATTAGATTTCATTTATATAACGTGATTAAATTATATAAAAGTTAATATTTAGTATATAACCTTATTCTAATTATTTTCTTAAAGACTAATATTTAAGTTGCTAATTGTGAATTTGGGGTTTAATGTTTCAACCTTCAATAATATGATATTGTATGATAATTTTGAGTCATATTGTTGAATAAAACATGTTTTGGCAAGTTATATTTAAAGGGAACTGTTTACAAAAAAATATTTTGGGTAAACTACCGTTTTGATTTATGAAAGTTATGAGATGTGAAATGTAGTTTCAAGACAAAACTCCTGCTTATTAAATTTATTAATGATTTTAGGATTATGTTTTACATATCAGTGTTAATTTTTATTAAATGATAATTTAAGAAATAATTTTGTAATGTTAATTTTGAATTTTGTAATAATTAATAGATAACTATAATGTTAAATGAATCATAACTTTTGTAATTATTAGTGCACTTTATTTAGATGACAAAAATACCCATAAAAATTATTTATTTTGTAGCTGATAATTTATTTGATATAAAAAATAAAAAAATAATTGTATTTTAATATTATTAAAATTAAAAATATAACTAAACACAAAAAAATTAGTAGAAAAATAATATATTATTTATTTTTAATAAAGAAACAATTAACATAATATTGTATGTATTAAAAAACATATAATATTTATTTTCTATTATTTTTTTTTTGTATTTATTTATATTTTAATTTTTAACAATCTTAAAATATAGTTATTGCATTATTTAATTATTTTTATATTAAATAAATTATCAATTATAAAATATGTAACACTTATGAGTATTTTTGCTTTTTAAATACAATAAAAATACACTAATAATTATTAAAGTTGGGATTTATTTAATATTAGAGTTACTTATGAATTTTTATAACTTTTACAAAATTTAATGTTGATTAACTATATCTTATTGATTTGCTTTTTTTTTTTAATAAGAAACAACTACTTAATTTAACTTTTAATTAAAAAAATAATTACTTTCTTTGTTTTTTAATGGTTAGAATAAGACCGGAAATAATTGTAAAATAATAATTTATTATTTCGAGTGTGCACAGGTAAAGATAAGATTTTTCACGAGCATCAATGAGTTTATTATGTTGAATAACAAAAACGAGGAGAAGGGGGTACATAAATTAAAGGGACTAAACAGAAAATATAAGTGATAAGTTTGGAAGAAATATGTGCTTATTAACATCGCGTTTTCGATTTAAACAAAAGCATTGCTTGCACGCAACTCAAAAGTATTTTCTCTTTGTTGCCTCAAAAAATATCAAAAAATATTTTAGATAAATAATATTATTTTGTCAACATTTTAAAAGGAAATAATTTTCTAGTACTACAATCAGATAAAAAAAAACTTTTACATAAAAAAAATCAGTACATTTTCCTTTATTGATTCCATTCCGCGTACATACGTCGGTAATCGATGAAGAAAATTGGGGTTTTGAAATTGTGGCCACCAGCTATTGTTTATGTATATGTAGTAAATAAACAACTGATGCTACGTTTTAGCTTTTATTGAACCTTACAGCACTTAAAAGCTATCCTTTTCTTTCATTAATTTTTGTTAACTATTTCGAAAAAAAAAATAATGAATGTACTACAAAAATTTAAAACCAATTAAGTATAAATATATTTTTAAAAATTAAATATTTATATTTATATTAAAAGTTAATAATAAATTGATTCTAACCGAAATATTTATTTTTTTAAATTTTGGATGTAATTGACTAAGTTGACGAACTCCTATCATAATGGAGATCATCCGAAATTAAACAAAAAGTAATCCACTCAAATAAAAATTTGGATTCATAAAAAGCATAAGAATAATGATTCCAAATTTCGGATTCATTTATTTATGTTTTAAAGTTTTTCATATAAATATCAATTAAAAAGTGACCAATATTATTTACAATAATAAAATAATATCAGAATATATTTATCTGAATTTAAAAGACTATTCAAATTATTATTATTATTATTATTATTATTATTATTATATTCTCCATAATTCTTAATATATTATGATTTTTAAAAGGAAAAGAATATTTTGACAATGTTGAAAAAATTATTCCTACTTTGCAACTCATTTTAATAATATAATAATAAATATTAAGATTTTAAATTAAAAATAAAACTAAGTACAATTAAAATACTATAATTTAGAGTTGTAATGATATTTTTTATTTGATGGGTGTCAACTAGTACCACCCGTTCTAGAGAGGTCAATTGAATAGGTACCCAAAACATCATAAATCAAGATGACTGTTTAAGACGTACAAGGGAAGTAGCACTCAACTCCCTGATTTTTGTAAGTATTTTATGCTTATATATTTAGTTAATTTGTTTAAGTTAAAAGTTATTTTTGGCTTAAATAATGATCATTGTTTTCGTTCGATTTTTTTTAATGTGATGCTATTTTTGTTAAATTTAGTGTATATTTTTAATTTGGTAGATTTTATTTATATTACCGTATCCCGTTTTAGTGTTCTACATTTTAAAAAAGTTACAATTACGAAATTTATTTTGAAGCTTGGAAGATTTAACGGTAGTGTGGTTTAGAAGGCAGAGGGAGACATATATGCAAACAACAAAGAGTAGTTGGCGGCAATGCCTACAAGGCGTCTCAAAAATCGCCACATAAATATGTTCTCACTTTTTCATCACTCAATCACAGAGATAAAAATAATACGTAATTCCATACATAATTATTACTATATGTTTTCATCAGAAAAATACATTATTTCTCATTATAATTTACGCAACATAATAAATCTAGAACATATTGTTTCACAGAGTTCACGTTTAAAAAAAAGTTCATTGTAATCATTTACATTTCAAAAATTAACCAATAAGAAGTCATTAAGATTTCAAAAAATGAATAAATAAAAAATGGGGAAAATCTAGGAAAAAGGAAAGTGAGTGACAGTTCAACTAAAAAAAAACTAGTATCAATGTCAAGGAAAAAAAAAACACAATTAAAAAATGCATTTAATAGAATCCCAAATCTGACACAGATAATTAATAAAGAAACAGAGCAAGGGGGTAGGGAGTGGAACTTCTTTCCAGTAGCAGCATCCATGGTTGCTGGTGGTGGAGAGTGTTTCAGATCATAGATTACACCGAAGAGGAGAACCTCAACTAACGGCTAAACCTTGTTCCTTTTATGACATTTCCCTCTACTCAGCTAGCTAAAGCCTAAGCCTATGGAAACCATTACCATTACCAATTCAGTTTCCAAGTTACTGCCTTTGTTTTTCACGCTCTTGTTTGTGGGTTCTCAGCTCATACATTGCAATGTCACCTATGATAGAAAGTCTCTTCTCATCAATGGCCAGAGGAGAATCCTCATTTCTGGCTCCATTCACTATCCCAGAAGCACCCCCGAGGTATTTATGTCTCCCATTTTCTTTACTCTTTTTATGTGTTTCAGCTTTCAACCTCTGTTGTGTTGTTTTGTTTGCTTCAAATTATGTGGTTTCAGATGTGGGAGGATCTAATTAGGAAGGCCAAACATGGAGGCCTTGATGTCATAGACACTTATGTCTTCTGGGATGTCCATGAACCATCACCTGGCAATGTACTACTCTGGATCTTCCTCTCTCCCCATTAATCAACCTTACTTTAAAAAAAGTAACATTTTTCTGGTTCTTTGTTATTTTTTTTTTTTTTTTTAATGTTGCGTTGCAGTATAATTTTGAAGGAAGGTATGATCTAGTACGGTTTATTAAGACGGTGCAGAAGGTGGGGCTTTATGCCAACCTTCGAATTGGACCTTACGTGTGCGCTGAGTGGAACTTTGGGTACATTTTTCTTCCATAATCCATGTCTCTCTATCTCTCTGTTAATGTAAGATTTGGTTGTGATTCTTAATGTCGTTCTTTAATGGTGTACTGTAGAGGAATTCCTGTATGGTTGAAGTATGTTCCCGGTGTGAGCTTTAGAACGGATAATGAGCCTTTCAAGGTTGGATTTGCATTTCATTCACATGGATTCTCTCTGTTGATTCAGGTCTTGGATAATCTGACTTTTCCGTTTTTCATTCTTAGGCAGCAATGCAAGGTTTCACGCAGAAAATTGTCCAGATGATGAAGAGTGAGAAGTTGTTCCAGTCTCAGGGTGGTCCAATAATTCTCTCTCAGGTATGCGATTCAATTCATTTTGTGGTATAAGTGAAGAAATGCTCAAAAAACTGACCTGGCGCTCACTTGCATTCATACCAATGAATCACTTTTTCAGGAGACAATCTTAAATTGTGTTCTTTTCTCTTATTGTCTCGTGTTTTTGTAGATTGAGAATGAGTACGGACCAGAGAGCAGAGCAATGGGAGCTGCTGGTCGTGCGTACTTAAACTGGGCTGCAAGCATGGCTGTTGGATTGGGCACAGGAGTGCCCTGGGTGATGTGCAAGCAAAATGATGCCCCAGATCCTGTGGCAAGTTCTCTCCTTCTCTTGCTTGTTTCATTTGCTTCCTTATTAATTTGTTTGAGGGTTGAATATGATCTATCCAATTCTCGGTTACAGATCAATTCATGTAATGGTTTTTACTGTGATGATTTCACTCCAAATAAACCATACAAGCCTACCATGTGGACTGAGTCTTGGAGTGGCTGGTAAGCTGTACAGTGTCTTACATTTGAAGTTGGTTCTGTAACTATAGATTCGGTTGGGTAATTTTTTTCCTACGATCACAAGGTTTACAGATTTTGGTGGCCCAATTCACCAGCGACCAGTTCAGGATCTATCATTTGCAGTTGCTCGTTTCATTCAAAAGGGTGGCTCGTATGTGAATTATTACATGGTTGGTCACCTTCTAGTTTTTCTTATTATTTTTATGAAAAAATACTTCCATTACTTGGATAAGGCTCAGTTCTGTTTCCTCTTGTGATGAAACATTGGCTGCGTTACTTTAAAATCTGAATCTCGCTTATGTTCTTAATGAAAAATGATAGTATCATGGAGGAACAAACTTTGGACGATCAGCTGGAGGCCCATTCATTACTACAAGCTATGACTATGACGCTCCAATTGATGAATATGGTGAGAAAACTATGCTTATAATGAGTACCTTTTTTTTTTATTATTTGTCTGTTCCGTTATTCATTGCCACTTATAGATATAGTTACTACTGAGCTGTGAATCATAGTTCTTCTGTTGAAGTGTATTTTATAAGTTGCGTAAGTTGCGGGCACAAAGATAGTTCATATTATAGTTTGTTTCATCCTAACCCAATGTGATGTGTTGTGTTTAGGTTTGATCAGGCAACCAAAATATAGTCATTTGAAGGAGCTTCATAGAGCTATTAAGCGGTGTGAACATGCTTTGGTTTCTTCGGATCCCACAGTTGCGTCGTTAGGAAATCTACAGCAGGCAAGTTGCCTCTGATGTGAAGCAATTGTCCTCTTGGCATTTTTGTGCTTGTTTATGATGAGTTAGTCCTGTCTCTGTGCTTGGAAATTTTCCAGGCTCATGTATACTCTTCAGGTACTGGAACATGTGCAGCTTTTCTAGCAAACTACAATGCAAACTCTGCTGCTACGGTGACGTTCAATAACAGGAACTATGATTTGCCTCCTTGGTCCATAAGCATCCTTCCTGATTGCAAAACTGATGCATTTAATACTGCAAAAGTAAGAATACTTCACGAGACCTTCTAAAGCTATGAATGTGATGAAAACATTTTTTCCCATCAGTATTATTTCTTGTCAGCCTTTCCCTCTGCACAAAGAAATTGACTGTATTGTTGTGTCTCCATGAAGGTGAGAGTTCAAACTTCACAGGTAAAAATGGTTCCTGTCAGTACTAAGTTGTTCTCATGGGAGAGCTATGATGAAGATCTATCTTCTCTGGCTGAGAGTTCAAGGATTACATCTCCTGGACTATTAGAACAACTCAACGTTACCAGGGACACCAGTGACTACCTATGGTACATAACCAGGTAATTTGCTTGATTTTCTAAAAGCTACCAAATGAACTGAATTTTAGTGTTGTCTGCATAATGACAAAATAAATTATGCAATGCCTATTGGAACAGGATGCTGATTTATGACGAAGAAATTGCTTTTTATTTTTCAAGGATTCCCTGAACCTAGCCACTTTTGTCATATTTCAGATTTAAATTCTTTATCAGATAGATTCTGTTATCCTTCCTTGTCAGCTAGCTTCATCCTTTAATCTTACTGTTTTTTCTGGTCGGCGTGCTGCAGCGTTGACATAAGTTCATCAGAAACCTTTCTTCGAGATGGAAAAAAACCCAGCATTAATGTGCAGTCTGCTGGAGACGCTGTTCATGTGTTCGTTAATGGGCAATTTTCAGGTTTTTTCCGATTGTAGTTGAACGTGCAGTTCCTTTGTTTGCAGATTGCAACTTTGCGTATTGAATGATTCTGAGTTAAACTGGTTTCTTTTACAGGGTCAGCTTTTGGGACAAGGGAGCAGAGAAGTTGTACATTTAATGGAGCCATAGATCTCCACGCTGGAACAAATAAAATTGCTCTTCTCAGCGTGACTGTTGGATTACCTGTTAGTACTGAATACCATGCTTGTAAATCCAACTTGAAATGGCCTATTATTTTCTAGTTAGTATATTTAGTACATTGCTTTGCTCGACCACTATGCTACTGGTCATTGATTGATTTTCTGTTTTTCACTGGAAGAATGTTGGTCGGCATTATGAAACATGGGAGACAGGGATCACTGGTCCAGTCTTGCTACATGGTCTCGACCAGGGACACAAAGATTTAACATGGAATAAGTGGTCGTACAAGGTCTGATGCACTCAAACTTGTTAGTCTAACATATGTATTCGTAAGTTTCAATTGATGGGACCAGAAAATGTTTTCTAATTACAATAGGTTGGCCTAAGAGGAGAAGATATGGATTTGGCGTCTCCCAATGGGGTATCGTCTGTTGATTGGGTTCAAGAATCACAGGGTACACAAAGTCGGTCGCAATTGAAATGGTACAAGGTGAGATAATAGTTAAGATCAGTGTTATTCATATAACAGTATATTTCTATCACATAATTTATCACAACTAGAAGCTTACTATTATTAAGTTGGGAGCTGCAGGCTTATTTTGATGCACCTGGTGGAAAGGAACCACTGGCTTTGGACCTAGAAAGCATGGGTAAGGGTCAGGTATGGATCAACAGACAGAGCATAGGGAGATATTGGTTGGCCTATGCAAAGGGTGATTGTAATTCTTGCTCCTATTCTGGAGGCTTTCGTCCTGTAAAATGCCAACTTGGTTGTGGCCAACCCACTCAACGATGGTACTGCTTTTCTTCTGTAAAGGATATCGTATAAGCTAATAACATGCTTTATTATTGAGTCTTCTTTAACATTTTGTTACTGTTTGGAGCCGTTGAGCTTGTGCAGTCTGACATGTCAGTGTCACGTGAAAAAAATAGTGCGCAACCTTTTATCATTTTGTGTGTTTACCTTTGGTCGTGTCGGTATCATTACATTTCCTTCCAGATACAGTAATGATAATGCCACAACCTTTTTTTGTGGTGTGCCAGATCCAATGCTGCTGAATATTATTTTATGCTAATGATTTGAAGAATGGAGATTTTACCAGTTGTTGTGTTTGGAATTTGGCAGGTATCACGTTCCGAGGTCCTGGCTAAAGCCAACGAAGAACTTGATCGTAGTGTTGGAAGAATTAGGCGGAAATCCTTGGAAAATATCTTTGGTGAAGAGAATGGTACATACTCCGGCAGGTCATGGGCAGTGAACCCAATTCAGAGAATTTGAAGAACCTGAATAAGAAGTTGTGTGTCCACGGTCGCTTTCGTTGGGATTGGTTGAAACAGAGGTAGGTTTGGAACAATAAGTCATCGACTTGGCAATAAATCAGCTTGAGTTGGTTAAACCGTTTAGGGCTGCAAGTGTTTTATCGTTAGTTCTATTCTATGGTTCCCAACACCCAGATTATCTGTAATTTATTCTTTTCAACTACGACCTATGTATCATCTCCTCTTCCGCTGGTTTTTCTTAATAAAAGTTAAATACCGTGTAAGAATAACACCATTGTCTTCATTTGGAATTAAAGTGGTGTCAAAAACCTTATGTGTAAAGTTAATGTCCTATAATTATATGGAACTACAATCTCTAGATAACTATAAAATATATATATAATCTAACAGTGATATAAGAGTTGATTGTTTGGAGTGACTGACTGTATAACCATAATAAAAAGGATCACCAAAATGACTGACCGCATAATTATAACAAAAAAGGAGTCACTCATACATTTGAAGGGAAATATATCCATATGAAAAGAAAAAAAAACAAAAAATAAGAGACTCACATTTGATGAGAGATTGTTGGGAATAGTCAAGTGAGTCAAAGTTCCACATTGGATAAAATAGATAAAGTTAAACACTATATAAAAATAAAGACCCATAACATCATTGTCTTAAAATTTTAGGATTAAAGTGGTGTCGAGACTAATATCCTAATCATATAGAATCATAATCTCTAGGTAACTATGACCGTGATTAAACAAACAATATAACCCACCACATTCTTTATTTCCATTCTAAATATTAGTAGTCAAAGGTTGACTTTCCTTCCTTTATGATAACTATTAAATACTTTATGAACGCCTAAATTACTAAGCAAACCTAAGGACCGGGTTTCTTCTCATGCTAATTTAATTTTATAAAGAATATAAAATTATATAAAAAGAAAATATTTGGAAAGAGAAGTTTTAAATAAATTGAAATAAAAAAAAATGTATTCGAGTAATTTATTGTTTAATATTAGAGAATTTAAAGTTTTATTAAAAAAAGCAGGAATTTGTAAACTTTTTATATTTTATCTTTCAGTAGAAGCTCGATTAAGATATCATGAATTTGATTTGAGTTGGAACATATTCACATTAACACTTTAACAAACTAAATTTCAATCGCGACATGTTAAACTTGACACTCTTTTTTTCGATTCATTTACACATTAAAGTTATATTTTATTAGTTTACAATCAATGGGAGCTGATATTTTTAGTTTTTGTTAGCTCCCTCAATTATTTTTATAACAAAATTTAGAAATCAAGTAATACTTAAAAAAATCTTAATAGTATACTATTTAGATAACGCAAATATGCAATGTGATTACAACTTAAATAATTAATGTTGCAAGTTAAGTTTCAATAATCAATTGTAATGAAATAATTTAAGATATAAGTGCAGTAATAAGTTTTATTTATCAAATTAAAGACAGGGATTGTACTGTATGTCTCATCGGTCGATCGGCCAAACCTAATCCCCAGGCCCATTGGCCAAGGTTGGAAATCTTATACATGAAAGGCTATCGGTCGATCGGCCTCATAAATAAACTGTAGGACCATCGGCCAATCGGCTCTGCCAATAAATCACATAGCATCGTTAAAAGACTATCAGTCGAACGGCTGGTGAACAAGCTGTAGGACCATCGGTCAAACGGTTAAACCAATAAGTCAGGTCCATCGATCCATCGGTAACGCTTAATCGAGCGACTCTGATCCCTAATGGCACATCGGTCGATCGGACAAGCATGAGCAACACCTAAACATAACAAAGGACAAATCAATAGACCAACCGTCGGTTGATCAATCTCTTCAGACTTGCGTAATCCTTTACATGCGTACGTCGGTCGATCAGCCATACACGAGTCGTTCACGTTAAAAACAAGACACGACTAATCTGGTCAAGCGGCCATGGGTCGAGCGGTCGAACAACCAATCAATCGGGTTAATTAACGCTAAACGAGTCAGTAATCTTGATTAAGGGGTCATTGGACCGTAATTAAGGAACCCTAATCACAGGCCCACACCGAAAACTATAAATAGGGCCCAAAGGTAGGTTGGTAAAGATCTTTAATTCGCATTTATTACAGCAGTTACACTGATACACCGATCGGCTCATTACTGACTTAAGCATCGGAGTCCTTTAGACAGGTACCTCGATCGTCATCCCAACCGATCAAGCGAAGGAGTAGATTTTCTTGGAGAAGAAGTTATCGCTGTGGTGAGAAGTGGAGTAAGCTTGAAGAGGTTCTTCAGTAGGCTCTTGGCCCCTACCCCCGAAACAGTGATTATCTAATTAAAGACTGAAAAATTATATATATGCATATAACGAGGATTGTCAAGCTATTTATTTATGGGTTAACTCGTATCACTTCGTTTTTAGTGGCTCAATATAAGTGAGATTATTTTTCAATCCATTTTATCATTTCTATTATTTTTAATTCTAATGACCAATAATATTTTTTCTGATATTCACTAATATTGTTCAGTAGGTAACATTAGTTAATATTTATTGTCAACACCAATAATGTTTTTAACTTAAATTAAACACAATTCTTTTTCTTCAATATCAACATATATTACTTTTAATCAATGTTATTTAAAATTGTTTTCGACCAACATTATAATACGATATCTTTAATGAAACGAAGAAAAAAATTAAAAATTAAAAAATTAAAAAAATCATAATTTTAATATATTTATAATTTAATAATTTCCATATTAAAAACTTTTACATATGTTTATTATGAATATACTCAAAGAAAATGAGTGCTAAGAAAGAAACTCGTTATTACCCTCATTCTGCTTTGTCTTTTGTGCTGGTTAGCGTCAAGTGTAAGCGCACTAAGCCGTTATTGTGTGAGGTCAATGTCAGGTTGTTAGCTTTTTTTTTATTTTACAGCTGTTACATTTCTTTCTTCTTACATATATTTACAAAATTATGACATAATTTTTATCTATTTATGATAATATGGAAAAGATATATTTAATTAAGTTTATTTTCAATGATATAAGTTTAAAGATTCACATCACTAATTGTTTATATAATAAATTATATATTTCTATAAGGTGTTTAAAACACTAACTTTTGTGTTTAAATATACAGTTTGTTATATCGTTTCAGAAATAAAGTTGTTTTTTAAACTTTTTTGAAAATATTTCTTTTACTTCTCTTTAACATTCTTCTTCAAAATTATTAACAACTCTGTGTAACATGAAAGTATTTAAGTATATTATATACTGTTTGATATTTAATAATATTGGCATATCATTTTCAACAAATAAAAATAAGAGATAGTTTAATTTATGCTATAGGTAACATCAAATTCATTGCAATTTGAGTGGGTTTCACGATAATTAGTTTAGATTAACACCATGTCAAATTTATTGATTCAACTGAACAATTGTTATGTTTATATTATTTAAACTTATTTATTGTAAATATTTTAGTTCAAAACTAGTTTTATTGTTTTCTTTTACTTTTTCCACTCTTCATTTAAACTCTATGGAGAAAATATAATTGATTATTAAGCCACATTATTTAAATTTTATTTTTTATTAATCTGTTTCAACTATTTTCTTTCAAAATTATTTTTGATGCTTTTCCTGTCTTTCAAAATTATTTCAACTATCAGAATTTACAATATCCTTGGGATTGATTTGAAAACCATGCAATTTGGGACAAAAAGTTCCCTTCAAAATACACTTCCAATTATGTCTATAGGAACATTCTTTTGACTTTTTTATTGTCTTCTGGTTTTCTTGGTTTTTTTCATAGAAAAATCTATTTTTCTAATAAGGATTGAAACAATCATATTGTAACAGAGTCTAATTACAGATATATTAATTATATAATTTTATTTCCTTAAAAATATAATATTATTTGATGAAACAGTTATATTATCTGCAGAATATAGTTTGATGCATTACGTGCTGATTTATCGGTTCCCTATAGTTCATTGTAAACACTTCGTAGTTATAAGTTGAATTACATCACAATCTAATCTTTTACATATTAAGTTATCGCCTAAAATTAAAATGAATACTATTAATGGTGACATATGCAGGGGCACTGCAACAATTTCATTTATACATAACTCAGTCCATGTTTTACTAACTCCATAACCAAGCTGAAATCATCCAAACAGATTCAAAAAACAGTAAAAGCAAAATGACTTGAAGAAATACATTTATTATTCTAAACACATTCATTCATATGGAACTAGCAGCAGCAGCAGGCTCTGAATGCTTGACTATTGCCTGTTGCAGCTCATCTTTCTTGGCTCCCACAACCTTGTCCACCACCTTGCCCTCTTTCAAGAACAGGAAGGTTGGCATAGCTTCAACCTTCCACTCTTGTGAAACAGACTGAAGAACCAAAGTGATTGCAAGAATGAATTAGGAAATTCCTGATAATGCTATAGGATCTAGAATAAAATGAAGTAAATCATGTTCTGTGAAAGATTTAGATGGTCATATTCACCTCCAGTTCATCTACATCCACCTTGAGAAAGGTGACATGGGGCAGCTTTTTAGCAATCTCAGCTAGGATTGGAGCAATGAATCGGCATGGACCGCACCAAGAAGCGGTGAAATCCACCACAATCTATTCAAGAAATTTCATTTCAGTATTCTTAAAATTGCGTAATGAAAAGATAAACCATGTTAAAGAATCACAAATGAAGGCAGTAACGACACAGATCAAACATAAGCCACATTTTAAAGAATCACGAATCGTGCTAATCATGACACAGATCTTCAATAACCTAATAAATCACAAAGGCAGCTAAAAATTTCATCAACAAGGGTACTTTCAGGGGATCAACATCCTCTGCAGCTACTTCTAAACAGCAACACCCCATACTAGTTTAATCAAGACAGTACATGCAATTGAAACTTCCATCACAGGCACTTCAATTGATTAAATATATCAAAGAATCCAAAATTCCCAATATCAAAGTAGAAAGAGCAACTCTAAGATAGATCACCACAATAAACAGTCTTTTCAAAGGTTGGTTAAAAAATCAAAAGCTAATGTGAAAAACCCTAACATGCATAATGCTGTGCAAATTAAGACATAGGAAAGAGGAAAATGAAACTAGAGAGGAAGTTAAGGAGTTAAAAATTACCAGCTTTTTGGACTCTTGTCCCTTTTTGAGATGTTCTTCCCACGCACTGACGCTGTGAACACCGATAACTTGTCCCTCTTCGGCGGCCATTGTTCTCTTTCTCTTCCTCTGCTTCTTTGGATTCTTTTCTTTTTTTGTGGATGCAATAGGGAAGAAGAAGTCCCTACATATTTATAGAAATAGATTTCTTAATATTAAATATTAGTACAAGAATACGCGTTTATTGCGAGTTCACATTTAAGCGGCGCAAGTCCCCGTGTCAAGGGCTACCTAGTAATTTACGTTGTGCCTCATGGATGACGTCAGGGACGAGAGAGAGTGTAAAACTCTCACACCTATTTCTTTGTTGTGGCGTACAATTTTTATTCGTATTCATTAATTAAATGTCGGATACATTTTAATCTCAAACTATTTTTGTATCCAATCTTTTATTAATAATACTCTATTAGTTTGAATAACTATATGTTTAACAACAACCTACTTGACAAAAAATAAATAAAGTCAAATGGTAATTGAAATATTATTTATAAATAAAGGGATAACATAAATAAGAAAAATAACAACTAATAAAATTAAATATTCTCAGAGTTTACCCTTAATTAAATAAGGAGGATGCTGTATTAAATAAACACCAACGTTTCCCTTCCTTCTTTCTTGAACTAGATGCTTTGAAACAGATAGTGTATATTTTGTAAATTTCACGCATCTTACGGATCTTAAAAACATTTTAAAAACTTCAAGTCTCGTTGACTTTGTCTCGAATATTTATTACTTGATATCAAGTTATAACTTTGCCTTTTCAATTTTTTTTATATATTTTTACAAGTTTATAGCTTTAGAATTTTACAATTTGACACCCTTATAATCCAACAATTTTAGGGTTCTATAATTTTATACCTTTATTTTATAGTTATATTGTTTCATATTTTATTCTTTTATGGTAATAAATTCACATTTTTATAATTTTATTATAAATCAAAATTACTGATCAATTTTTTCTCATCAATAAAATTTGTATTTTTATCTTTTTATTGATAAAATTATTACAGATTTAAAAACAATAATCATAGATAAATTTATCAACAAATTTTACAAAAGTCAAATTAGCGATAAATTTATCGATAAATATTTAAAAAATTTAATTAGTAACAAATTTACCGATAAAATTTATTGATAAGAATTATCAATATAATTTATCAATAAATAAATATTATAAACTATCAATAAATTTTATCAATAAATTTATTAATAATAAAAATTTTAATTTATTAACAAATTTTATTGATAAATTCATTATTAATGAACGTTTTCATTAATTAATTAATATTTTTAATTATATAATAAAATTCGTAAACTATCAAAATTTTCATTAGATAAAATTCGTCAACAATCTATCATTTTCTTGTAATAATTATATAAAATGATAAATAATTGAACTAAATTTGAAATAATCTATAAATAATCGAAAGTTAATAAACTATAAAAAAAGCTAAAAACTAAAATATTTTATGTGACAGAAAACCTTAGAAAGTTTACTCAAAATAAAATATAATTCATTACATTAACAATAATTGTTTTATTTGAAACCGATGATATATTATGTCATGATATCGATTACTATGATGTTTTTTCTCAATTTCAAGTTATTTCTATATAACAATAATACGAAATAAATAATAACAATGATAATAATAAGAACAACATAAGTAATAATAATGAAAATACTATTAAAAATATAATTTTTAAATTAAATACTCCAAAAATACTATTAGTCTACTTTTTGTTTTACATAGTTTATAAAAAGATTATTTCTATTTATTTATTTTTCAACCAGATAATATTTATTTTTATCCACTTCTCTCTTATTTACGTGTATAATTGGAACAGTGAGAGTTTCAATTAGTTAAAGACGTCAAAATAGCATTAATAAAAATTATAATTCAAGTATTAAATTACGTGACAATAGATCAGTATATAAAAGAAATGTATGTTGAAGTATGATATTAGGATTCAACACCAAAATCCAAGTAAGTTACGTGTAAATAGATGAAATCAATTTATCATACATGATCTTGATTTTGATTTTGTTTTATTCATTGAAAGATTGATATTCATATGACACATCAGCATTCAATTGTGTTGACCTTATGATATATATTTTCTTAATGAAAATATTATAACTCATTAAAAGATTATGGAGGTTTTGAATTCGAATATTGGGCCAAATGTTAGATTAGGCCCAATAAAATTTTTGGGGCCTGATTTATCTTGATCTAAAATTGGCACGTGGTATATCCAGAACCACAAACAAAAGAAAATCTTCTATCATATGCTTAATCTTCATTATTATTATGTCATCCACATAATCTTATTTGAACTCACAAAATCTAACTCCAGCAGGGGGAAGCTAGCCACTGTGAAGTTCAGAACAGAAAATAGTAATAATAAAATTAGCAAGAGGTCCAATAATAACCACACAACAAAACTCTGTCTGTAACATTCACTTCTACTTCTGCGTTTGCTTCTCTTATATTCTATTCTAAATTTCTCATTGGAAGAAATGGCATTCCCACAGCTTATCCCTTCTCCTTCTTCTTCTTCTTTACCTCACAAACCCTCCTTAAACCCTACAAAACTATCTCTAAACCCTAAATCCCCAAACTCTCTGCACAATCTCAATCTCGCCGTTCTCCGCCACCGCTGCCGGAAGCCTAATTCCACTCTCCGCTGCTCTGCCTCTTCCTTCTCCGAGAAGCACCACACGAACTCCCCCAACTCCGATGACGTCGTCGAGCTTCCTCTCTTCCCTCTCCCTCTGGTCCTCTTCCCCGGCGCCATCCTCCCATTGCAGATCTTCGAGTTCCGCTACCGTATCATGATGCATACTCTCCTCCAAACAGACCTCCGCTTCGGCGTCATCTACACGGATGCCGTCTCCGGAACCGCCGCCGTTGGCTGCGTCGGCGAAGTCATAAAGCACGAGCGCCTCGTGGATGACCGCTTCTTCCTCATCTGTAAGGGCCAGGAACGGTTCCGAGTGAACAGTGTGGTGCGCACGAAACCCTACCTGGTCGCGCAGGTGACGTGGCTCGAGGACCGGCCATCTCCCTCCACCGACCTCGATCTGGACGGGCTGGCCACCGAGGTGGAGACTTACATGAAGGACGTTATCCGGTTATCCAACCGGTTGGGAGGGAAACCGGAGAAGGAGGTTGGGGATTTGAGAAGAAACCTGTTTCCAACGCCGTTCTCGTTCTTCGTTGGCAGCACCTTCGAGGGCGCGCCAAGGGAGCAACAAGCGCTGCTTGAATTGGAGGACACCGCCGCCAGATTGAAGAGGGAGAAGGAAACATTGAAGAACACTCTTAATTACCTCACTGCTGCTTCTGCTGTTAAAGATGTTTTTCCCTCTTCTTCCAATTCTTCTTGATTGGTGATTTATACTCTATACCCAATGTATTGTTGCTTGTAAGTGTAACTTCGTGGCAACATATTGAGAAAATAGATGTAAATTCTTTTCGTGCGAAAACTCTGCTTGCATTTTTGTTCTTTACTGAGATACCTATTATATATTGCGTTGCTTGATAGATAAAGATGGTATATGCCATTTGATCTGCGGATTCAATACAAGTAGTGCTGCAGGCTAATAGAATATTTAATCTGTTTCATTTCGCCACCTGATGCAGACAGTTAGATGCATATTCTGTTTTAGAATAAAAATGCACATCAAATGAATTGATGTTCTTCTATGTTGATGATGTTTTAGTAATGCTTTTTCTATAACTTGCTCTTTTAAGTGCTCAGTGGATGTGAATTGTTATGACTGTTCATCGACTTTAAGCGTTTCGATTTTAATAGGATTTGCAATTTGGGAATTATTGATGTTGAGACAATGTTTAGTTTGTGCCTAGAATTTTGTTGAACATATTTGATTATTAGTTTCAAGTCTGTATCTGCAGACTGAGGTTTGAGGTGTGCAAACTAAGATCAGAGCATCACTAATCCAAATTAATACAATTGGCTACCCGATTTTCACTTATCCTGCAAATGAAAACAAACATCTACATTGGCAGAACTGGCACTGATGGAGGATTCAGGGTGGTTTATATTGTCACTATCTGTCACCTCCCTGTCTTAGCTCCTTTTGTTTTGGGCTTAAAAATTAATTCTTCCATTTTCTAAAGTAAAGAAAAAATAAATGCCTGTTTTAGTTTTTATGTTATTTTATAACCGAAGTTTATTTCAACTTATTCTAATCATATACTTCATTTATGTTACAGTTCATAATCAATTTCAAGCATATGTGTGAAAACGCATGCATCATGATGTAAAGACCCCACAAGTTAGCATTGGTAACATTTATTTTGATACGAAAATCCCATACGAGATCCATTTTCAGACACGCACTTCCGACAACTTTAAAATGGACAAACTCCCAATGTAGATGCACAATTTTAGAAGCTAGCGATTGTAGCTAAAACAAAAACGTTTCCTCTATAATAGAACGATATGCTATTCGGGTTGTACAAGCATTCCCTACATGCTTATCCAATCAATATCCTTACACAATATCGAATATAATCCATTTGTCAACACTTGATTCCTTTTGAGCGCTAATAGGCTACCCGTGATAAAATAACCCATTAACACAAATAAATAGGATAGCAACTATGAATCATACAAATGGATGGTGTTGAAAAAACTTCAATGAGATTTCCAACCTCTTGGCTTGTTGGAGAAATCCTGATTTCCTGATGTGATTGCTGTGGTCCCATTTGTAATCTGCGGTATAGAGAAAATCAGTAAGTATATTTGTTTTATTAAAAAATGCAATGCTAATTACACAATTTTCTGATACATTCTCTTTATGTGGATGAATACAACGTGTTAGTATTTCTTAGTAAAGATTGCATCAAATGGTAATGAACTAAAAATTGTGAATTGAAATATGTTTTAGTGGAACATAAACGTCAACAAATCGATCACCCACGTTTTGGGCACCATATTAGATCATTTAATTGTGATGATGAGCACAGGTAAGAAGGAGTTAATACTAACCTTTAAACATTGGCTCTTTTTTGTATCACAAATTGGATAATCCTGGGGGCAACAGTGCCGCCTGTCTTTACAACACACAGCAGAAGTTAACCCACAGCATTTCCAAGAAAAGCATATTCCAAGAAAGCTCGTGGCACAACAACATGTTTCTCCTTCTGAACAGTGAGTGAACAGATTACATCTTACAGGAGCTGGGGGAGGAGGAGGATTAGGATTGGTCTTGATAGGATATGAAGCTAATGTGTTGATTCCACATATCCCTTTGGAATCGCCACTGTTCCGTATCATGTGTATGTAACCATTCATTCCCCAATATTTTCCCCATGAGTTCTTTACAATCCAATAATCAACTCCATTTTCTGAACCATAACCTACTATCAATACTGCATGATCCAAAGCAGTTGAACATGGTCCGGAGAAGATACCCTAATACATCAATATTTTATAGCCACTGTTAATTTTAAGATAGATGGTACAGATATATGTGATAATAATACAAATAAGTCAGTGCTCATATTGATCACTGGATTACCAACCTGTGAGTACAACTGGAAAGCTCTATCACTACCACATATGCCTACACTCACAGGCTGTGAAGCAACGGCCTTTAGTATCTCTTCCTCGTTCGAAGGCAAATCAGCATAATCATCAATTGTAACAATACGCCTTTTCAACTGTAGATTATATGCAGGAAGAAAGGGTGAAAACAGATAATAAACATACTAATATCAGCAAAACAAATAAACAGAAAAGGAAGAAAGGAAAGACAAAAAATTTCACAAGCAGTTTTCTGGTTTTAGACCCTTGGTAGGTACCAGAAGTCACATTAAACACTGATTAGTTTCAGTCAAACTCGGTGGACTCATTAACAAGTTTTATCTTCTTCTTTTCTTTCCACTTGATCTCAAGTACTGGTTAAAGAGAAATCATACTATATGGTGCTTGAACCAACAGGTGTGGGTATACAATTGATAGACTGAAACTTAAGAATTCAACATTTTGGAGGGAAAGCGGCTGAAGAAGCAAAAATACCTTGTCCTTATTGCAAGGCCGTTGCCGAGCTTGATATGGATAATCATCCTCTGTATCAATCCCTTTGTTGTCAATGATAAATTGGTATGCATAATCCATGAGTCCACCTTCACAACCACTGTTGTAGGATGTGTCACAATCTACCAATTCTTGCTCAGAAATGCTTTCAAGAGACCCAGTAACAATCTTATTTATACCTTCAATTGCACCAGTAGCTGAGAACGCCCAACATGCACCTAGATAACACACATCTTAAGTTGTCACCGAATTGTATCATGAACAAATCATAGTGACAACTAAAAAGTCCAAGAAGAACAAATAGCATGTCACCAAGAATGACGAATTCAAAATCAACTAATGAATTTTTTGCACAATATACAAGAGAGATAAGTAGCTTTCTTGTATCAAAAGTTTTTTAACTAAACCGGATTTTCCTTGAAGGTCTTATGCCACGAATTGGCAAAATCGTAAAACCAGCTGACCATACAATAGTTGTTTGTCAAATTAGAGGCCAACTAAACACTCCCTAAACTCCTAACAGTAATCTGGCTATGCCTATTAAACATTTAGAAAAAATAATTATCTCTCTGAACCTACTCACTAATTATAAATATAAATGTTGGAATTTCGATTTGAGATTAGCATATTCCCAAAAGCGAATTCATCAAGTTAAGATTGTTTCTCACTTATATATGCTAGAATCTCTAGCACGCCGTGAGCATCAAATTGGTAGGATTCCATATTCAGAAACGGTTGGTATAAACCACCCAACATTTACAACAACTAGAATATGCATTCATAGAATCTTAAATTGACCAAACTTCATAATGAGATTATATCACTAGTTAATGTACAATCTCTAACGTAACCTTTAGGCGAAGGATTAAGTATCTCCAATATGAAATTTCCACAACTAATATATGCTAGTGGGCTATAATAGATGGTACAATAGAACCTACTAAGCTACAGTAGTGTATAACTTTAACTTCTTCTTTTTTCCAAAAAGTACTTACTAGAAGAAACATGTGGCCTAAGCTGGTGTCTGATACAACTTCAAAATTGAGCTCATGGAACGAGAGTTAGGTACTACTGCCACTAATGTTGAACGATTAAGAAGAAAAAGTATTTGATAATTTTGAAAAAGGGCGTATAAAGAAGATATAGGGAGTACCGCAGGCTCCTTGGTCTTTGACAGGTGTAACAGCGCCACTCTGTCTCCAATCGATCTCAGAAGGAAGGTGTAGAAGCTGATGGGGTTGTTGATTCTGAAGCCGCTTGAATCGAAGCATGGAAGGGGAAAAGCCAAGGCGTGAGGTTTTGAATTCATGGTGGGTGAGATCGGCGAATGCGTTGAGGGAGAGAGTGTAGGTGGAATTGTTAGCATTGGCGTTGTGGTTGTGTTGCGAGACAAAGGCATAGTTGTCCTCGAACACACGGAACCTGTAGCGTTTTTCTTCCTCGGAAGAATAGGTTTTGGCGTGTTCCTTGCACCACCTTTCGAACAGATCGGAGGTGTCGGAGGCAGAGGCGAAAGGCAAGAAGAGAGTGAAGAGGAGGATGAGAGACAACAACAATTTCATCGGACCTTTCGTGGAAAATCAGAATTAACAACGCTGAGTTTGAGTTGGAATTCCTAGAAAGGAGGAACGTAGGTGGTAGAAGGTTTGAGGAAGCTACTTTTGGATCGATTCTGGACATCCAGTGATCCACACGGTCCCAACTCCCAACTACAAAACCACACTCAATATATGTTCTATCCACTTAAAATTTAGTATATTTCATTTATAAAAAAAAAGTAAATAAACATGTTTGTCTCAAAATTGAACACGCAAAAGAGTGTACCTGAGGCATATGATTTGTTTTAAAGACTGCGTGTATGTAATATTAGAGTCTGGTCTAGGATCAGAAATTGGGTTGGTCCATTTCGTTTTAACTCATCTAATATTTGGTCTGCATAATAATTAAGAGCTAATTTTTCTAATTGTGTTGATCTGTATTGCATAATATCTGATCTGTAAGTCAAGTCAGCTGGTTGGTTTGTATAAACAAAATTAAAAGAAAAACTATGCAAATGTTATAATAATTGTCCTATTTTAATGTTCTATATTTTGAGTGCATTGTATAAATCTAGGAATAAAATTGAAATAAACTAAATAAATTATTATGTGGAAGTTAAACCTTTCATAAAAATAAATAATTATTATAATTAATTATAATATAATTAAAAATATTTAAAAATAAAATTGATTTAATAAAAGAAGTTGGAAGAAAAAGTAATTTAATTTGTTTACCAACATTTAAAAGATATGAAATTTGTTCAGATTCGATTCAAGTCCGTCAATCATTATTAAAAACGATTATTGTTAAGAATAATTACCAAAAAGGTAAAACATGTCGAAAAATAATATTTAAATTAATAATTACACTTCACATCTAATTAATTATATGATTAATGCAAAATAAAAATATAAAAAATGTACAAACTCAATATTTTAATCTTATTTATGCGGAGTGATTTATTTTCTTCTCGTACTGTCTATTTGTTTGTCTCATGTTAGTGTTTATGTTTGCCTTTTCTTATTAAAAATCTATTGGCAAATATTAATTTTGTGAAAAAATATAAGAGATTTTAGTTTACCCCTTATATTGACGTGTGTGTGTGCCTAGTCATATAAATACTTTACACCTTCCAAGAATATGTTCTCATAGTTAAGACGAGGTATTAACTATTTAGTAAAAACTAATTTATACTGATATTTTTATTTTCGCGAATACTGGAGTCCACATTTATGACCTGTCAGTTGTATTCTAAGTTCTAGAAGATACATATATGTCATAAAGTCTCTTTGACCTACCATATTCATAACGTGTGGTAATTTATGTGTACCTTCCTGGTCCCAGTTATTATGGGGTATAAATAAAATAAACCTTAACATTTTGATTTATTAGAGATACTTAATTTTAAATATTATTAAATTCTTAAAAAACTAATTATATAATATAAAATTTATTTATATTAAATTAGAATAAATACAGGTACTATATATATATAAAATATTATATTAATAATATGAGTAATATTATATTATTTAATAAAAAATTATATTATAAAAAGTATAATTAATATTATAAAATGTAAATAAAAAAAGAATTTCTTTTATATATTATTGTAATATAATACCGAGACTATGGTAGTTGAAAAATAAAATCAAAGAATCTGATTTTTTGGAATAAGAAAAAGGTTGTAATTGGTTGATTTGGTTCAGTGGGTCACTCGCTCACGTGCACCCGGCTGACTCAGCAAACGAGTTGAGAGGCAGGTCACGTGTTTGCTTTGAGAAAACTCACACACTCACCACACGTTGGAGTCATCACGAACACGGACGGTGTGAATTGCAATCGGATCGTTTCGTAGCCACCGCACCTCAGTCTCGTGACTGGCGCCTCCTTTCACTGTTCGCTTCTCTCGTCTTCTACCAAACCATGGACCTCGATCCTCGTCAATACGAAAACGTTGTATGTTTCTTTCTCCTTGTCCGTGCTCTACTGTTTCGACTTCACTTTCTTCGTTATGATTTTATCTTTTGCGACTGTACTGTGTTGTCAATTTCTCATATCCCGATCCCCTCTGTGGTCACTATTCACTTCCGTGCTCCTTTCACTTTTCGTTGTTCGTCGAGTCTTATTTGTAGAACTCGTAGATGCTTATTGAGGTCTTGACTACAGTGGAGACCCTCGTGAGTAGTTGCCCTGTGGATATTAATAATATGTTGTTTCTGCGATAAAAGATTTCTTACTCTCTGGGAAACTCTCCGATTAATTAATTTCTGAAAGATATTTCCCAACCCTAATTTCTCATGGTAGAAAATTGAACAGAAGAGGGATTGGAAACATGGAATGTAATATTTATCCTGCTCTGTATACTCTATGTTGCTCTCACATGAATTACTACTATTATGCGTTTTTGCTCCGGTGATTAAAACTTTTGCCCTCAAATTTATGTTTAGGAGAGAATGTAATTCATCCCCAGTGGGTTAGTTGAGTGGATAAGGCATGGTTTTGCATGTCTGGGTCTTTGAAACCATCACTCGTTTCTTTGGGATGAAGTGAAATTAAGTTCCTCGTTAAGTGTCTTTGCGTCTAGAGACTTCACTTTTCACTTGTCTTGGATTTGGAAGTCACCCCCTTCTAATTTTTATCTACAAAAGGAAAAGAATTGAGCTGAGATTCAACCCTTGTAGTGTGCATTGTTGGGTTTCTGTTTTTGAATGGTTGATTTTCTGGTTCCATTGATTCTCTTACTGTAATTAATCCATAATTTTTTCTTGGTTACTTGAATTTACAGGCTATAAATGATAATGACATCCACAGTATTGTTCTGTCATATCTTATACACAATTGCTACAAAGAATCGGTAGAATCATTCATTACTAGCACTGGGACAAAGCAGCCCGCAGATTATTTGGAGGACATGGACAAAAGGAAAAGTAGGTTTGTGTTTATTTTTGGTACACAGAATTCATTCAAGATTTTTTTGGTGTTTTCTGGTTATATTTTGTTTGCCTGCTTATCCTAGAATTTTGTGTGTACACTAAGTGTTCATACATCACAGGTTTTAAGAATTTTTCAAATCTAAATGCACGTTGTCAACCCCAACACGAGCGGTGCTTTAATACTACATCTGTGATTCTTTTACTTGAAACGACTTCTGACTTCTGTCTTAAAATATATTTGAATTGTGATTAGACTTTTTTTGTTTGTTTATGGTGTCACTTCCTGAAACTTGGAGTGAATCTGGTTTTGGTTCCTTAAATTTTAAAAAGTTCATTTTTGTCTCTCAAATTTATAAAAATATGTGGTTTTAGTCCTTAAACACTAAATTAGAGTGACTAAAAACAACCTTAAATAAACATTTTATGTCCTTCAAATTTATTATTTAGGGATAAAACTATTTTTTGAACATTCAAGGGCCTAAAAGAACTTCTGTAAGTTTGGAGGATTAAATTGAGATTTGTCCTAAATGTTAGATTTCTTGTGGATCTTTTTTACTATGTTAAGATATCTCTACCGGGTTTCTATTGACATTTTAAGATATCTTACTGTGACACAAAGGGTGCTGGGAAATTCTCCACACACCTATGAAGATAATTAGGCTTTTTATTGGATCTTATTATTACTAATGAAAACACTTCATCATGATGATAAATTTCATCTTTTCTTTAGGAATCTTTCACTTTGCACTCGAGGGGAATGCACTCAAGGCTATTGAGCTTACTGAGCAGCTAGCACAGGATATTTTAGAGAAGAATAAAGATTTGCAGTTTGATCTACTAAGCCTTCATTTTGTTGAGCTTGTTTGCTCCAGGAAATGGTGAGCATAATTTAATTGTCTCTCAAAGAACCCGTAGACTTCCTACTTTCATAGAATTTCATTTTATTGGCAGCACAGAAGCTTTGGAGTTTGCTCAGACCAAGCTGGGCCCTTTTGGAAAGGAGCCCAAATATATGGAAAAACTTGAAGTATGTCTGAATTTCACATAGTTTTTTTGTGATCTACGTGTGTGACTTTGTGTGTGCTTAAGATTGAATTTTTATTATGCTACTGTTGTTGCAGGATTTTATGGCCCTTCTTGCTTACAAGGAGCCAGAGAAATCCCCAATGTTTCATCTCCTTAGCTTAGAGTATCGGCAACAGGTTGCAGATAGTTTGAATCGGGCTATTCTTGGTTGGTTAACTTGTTATCTGCATATTTTTAATATATTTTGTTGCAAATCATGGAACTTTCTCCTATCAATGTTTAATGTGATTTTTTTTTCTGTGATGGTGGGTAATTGGCAGCACACTTGAATCTTCCCAGATACACAGCAATGGAGAGGCTAATACAGCAGACCACAGTTGTTAGACAATGCTTAAGTCAAGAAGCGAGTAAGGTAATGGGGGTAGCTTATGAAATTTAAGAATTAATGCAAAGTTCTATCTAACCTGCAAGACCTTGGATTGCTGATCTCTTCTGGACCAGTAAAAGGATATGTAGCCAGCTACTATAGTATGCACAATTGGTGTTCAAACTGATTCTTTCATTATCTTTGCAGGATGGGCCTCCACCATTTTCTTTAAGGGATTTTCTCAAAAGTTGATGGAGAGTCGATTGGGAAATGAAAAGCCTATCTTGTCACATATTGGATTGATTAATGGTTTTATCATAGGTGTAAAGTTTTTTAATACCTTTTCATCTATAAATTATTTGCTGCTAAGCGATCTTGATCTTTTTGGTCTTGCTGCAATTTTGTGAAGCATGAGTAATCCATGATTAGCTATGGCAAAAAGATGCAATTGGAACCGGATAGAGATGATCCTTCCTCTCTGAGGCAGTTAGTTGGTTTCGTTTATGGCTAATTTAAGTTATTTTCTATCCATTACAAGTTTGAACAGACAAACTAATTATCACAATTCCCTTAATTTAGATGATTTTTAATCCATTAAGGTTGAGCTGAAGTGTGTACGAAAAGTTTGCGTGTCTGGATTAAATTTCTATGTGGTCATTGTATGATTTTATAATTTTATTTCAGTTAGCACTCTCATTATTTTGGTTTGAGAGACTGTCGATATTTCTTTTATGATGCACAATGACCGTTTAAGTGCCATTATTATTCAATAATGTAATTTTGATTATTTATCCTCTCATGCCCATAGACACAATTTTTCCTCAAAATAAAATAGCTTTTTCTTCCTGTACCCATGTAATTGTTGAAAGACTTTTATTTTTTGTAAACGTGGCTTTTCTGTTTAGTAAGTTTTTTAAAACAAGTTTTGTGGATAGGATTTTAGAAAAAAACTTTTGGAACTAACTTTTTGGTATGCATAAAAAATATATTCTAGAACGAGTTTTTTGGAACAGTATATTCAAAATAAACTTTTAAAAGTTTTTTGGAACAATATTTTCAAAATAAACTTTTAAGAACACATGATACCCTTCAAAACGAGTTATCCAAACCACCTAAATGCATTTCATAACGAATTCTTTAAAACTTAATTTCTGAAACAATTTTTTCGAAACATAAATGACAATTTTCAAACTGAGTTTTTATTTATTTTTCTCAAGGAGTGTAGTTGATAGATGGTAGCAACATTAGGTGGTGTGATGTAGTGAAGAAGGATATTTTAGTCTTTTTGGTGTAAGTTTGGAGTGCAGTTAGTAAAAATTAGGTTGCAAGCCGTCCCCATTTATGTAAAGTTGGAGGCCCAGGAAAGCAATCTTAAGGGCTTTGCCCACTTGTTATGGAAGCCAAATTTATAATACATCACAATTTTTATCAGATAATAAATAGTATAAATTTTATGTCGTTGATATATAAATGTTTTTTTTTCTTAATTCTGAATATATTTTTTTTCTCATGCCAGAAGGAGAATATTTATAGTATTTATATACTGAAGAGGCGTTTTCAGAAGAAGTTGAAAACTTTTGTATTAAACTCGAATCTTAAACGTTGTGCTCACCAGCTGTAGGGGATCCTTATCCTGTATTATTTGACGGTGCCAATATAATAATATTCGGAAAATGTAATGTACAATATATTATTAATGTGACAACGATGTCTGAGACTCATTTGCATTAGACATACAAAAATGAGAAATTGAGGTAGGTGTGTGAAAAAAAATAAAGTATAAGTAAAAATTATTACTTAATTGAGAAAAGTAAAAAGTAAATTGATTATTAATAAAAGTATTGTTTTACTTTAATTATTTAATTGCTTGGACACTTAATTTTATTTTAGCAAGTTTATCTTTATTTCATTTTATTCCTTACTCTTAACAGTAACACTAATGATTGTGATATTCTCAATGATACTAACATTCTCCTAAAATGGATCACTTCACAAAATTAAAACTTTATTATTGCTATTCGTGGATGTTGGTGCTATATTTTATTGCTTGATATGTATGACTGTCATCAATAATTATAATGAGATAAATGATGTTTTGTATACTGTATTTACTTTTTTTTTTCAGAAGTCAACTCCATTGAGATGTATATTATACTGTGACGTCAAAAAGTATAATACTATAGTTATGAAACTAGGTTTTTAAGAAATATTTATATAGTAACACTACCTTTCCCACAGGGAGAATATCAGCACATAATTAGTAAGACAAGTCATAAGCTCCAGGACTTTTAAGGAAAATCGTTTTCATTTTACATTTTAATGTTTCGTTTCTAATATAATATTGGTGGATCAATTACTATATTTTAGATATTATCTATTTTGAAGTCTAAAATTTTATTATAGTTTTGTCTTTAAAATATTTTTTTAAAAATCGAAAAGAAAGAAAATATTTAAACCAAATATTTCAACCGTTCTAAATTTCGACTACGATGTTAGACTATTTGATAAACTCAGAACAAAAGTTATGTTAGATTTCAATTCAAAATTAATTAATACTACTCAATATATATATATATATATATATATATATATATATATAGAGAGAGAGAGAGAGAGAGAGAGAGAGTCTTGTATAACTTAAGTAATCTAGGTCTTTCCAACACGAACAAATGAAAAAGTAATATTGTAAAAATCAATTAATTTTTTATTTTTGTCTTATTAAAGTGTGAAAGTTATTTTGGGTTTCACAGTTTCCTATTTTTTTCATCTCTTCCGAATCAAATGAATGAAGTTTCGTACAGTCTTCATTTTGTTCACATCATTTCTCACATATTAGAATGTTAATCACTAATTGTGGGTATTTGTTTTTATACTTTTAATTTTCTTGTCAACTTAAAGGAATTTCAGAAATGATTTGTGCTAGCATTCATAGAAAGAAAATCACTATGAGACATTAAATTACCTTTCACTGATTTGGTATCTTAATGCATGAAAATTAGTATAACCAACTTTAAACATGTAGATACACTGCTTAAGAAAAACTGATGTTAGAATCAACTAGTTATTAAAATTAAAAAAAAAAAAACAGTTTCATTTTTTTTAATCCATAAAGTTATAATTGATTTGTTTTCAGTAGTAACTACTATTGTAATTTTTGATTTTATTAAAATTTACAAATTTAAAACATGAAAAAATTTTAATTTAAGAAATCCTAAATATATTAAAATCAAGCAGTACGAACGGGCTAACATCAATAAAGAAAATTGACATTTACAACTTACTTAAAAAATCACATCTACATCTTATATTACAATTAAGGAAAAGGGTATTTCAGACTAATTACACTAATATTTACATTTATTAAATGCTTATCATTAATATGTACTTGTTAACTTTAAAAATCAGTCATTTTGCATCTTATAAGGAAGATAAATGCCTATAAAAAAGTTTAAAAAATGCTAACTCTTATTTGGAATACTAATGGAAAGATAAACATTTTTCATAATAACTTATACAAGATAAACACTTATATAAATGAAGAATACAATAAGTTTTGTTAGTGTTTGAAAGATTTTACAAAGGAAACAAATTTCATTACAACTTTTTTATGCAAAATCAGACTGGTCCCCAAAATAAATAAAAAAAATCAATTTTATTTATTTTATTTTAAAAAAGAGAAGATTATCCAAGACCTGAGCAGACCTGAGATATTTTACTCTAATAAGGACAAATGCGAGGAAAATCGTAATTAAAATAATAAGGTGTTTTCGTCACGTGTCTAAATGCACAGTACGCATGTCTTTCTAGAAATGCAACAGCTTCTACGTGTTTAAACAAATGCACGTCACTTCAAGTGTTTCATATGTGTGTCGAAATACAAACGAATCACGTGTTTAGACCACCCTTCGCCTACGTGGCAATCACTGCTCGTCTCAGAGATCACTCAAAGCGAGGCATTTTTTTTTTAATTTTTTTAATAAAATTGTCCATTTTTATCCATACACAGTGTCTAGCAGATGCAATTTAGCTCCTGAAACATTTTAAAAGATTTAATTTAGTCCTTAAAGTCTTTAATTTTAATAATTTAGTATCAGGAAATTTAATATTGGATTGATCTTTAAATATTATGACATTTTTTTAGATATTAAAAAATGGAATAAAAAATTGTTTTTTTCTGAAACCAAATTCACATCTTCGAGGGATCAGAAAAAACGATATTTTTATTTTTCATCATTTGACATTGACATTATTAATGGAGTGAGTATTTTCTCTGTCGTGATAGTGAATCGATGTTGCCAAACTGCTTCGGGAGTTGAACGTGTCTAAGCCTTGAAATATTGCGTCATGATGTGTGAGAATTCCAACCCAGGAAATAATATTTGTTAATTATCATTCTAATACTTGAAATAAAAATAAAAATAAAAATGATTTTGTTTGCTGTGAAATGGTGAAGGTTTTGGCTCAACCCATACACTATGGTGTCAGAAGAGGTTCATCTTAATCAATCTCTTTGTGTTTCTCTGTTTCTTAAAATGTAGGATGAAATTGCCCTTTCATTTTACACAAATTTCATTAACATTGCATATATGAATCACAAAAATTATGAAGAAAGTTAATCCGAGGTTTGTTTCATACAACTTATGCAAGGAAAAATAAATAAAATTTGTGAGCTGTGTGTAGCTTAATTCCTATACAGTTGATGAATAAAGTGTGATGATTACAATCTTTCTAAGTTTTTAATTCTTTTATGAATAAAAAATAAAGTGTACAAGGAAACGAAGATTGCTTTGACAACAAATATACTGCGAAGTTGTGCTTCTTGCTTTTTCTTTTTCTTTTCATAACGGCTGCACTTGAATGTTTCCAGTGAAGTCTGCACTGCAAAGTCAACTGTAATTTTCTTTAAACATTGCAGGCACTTGCAATAGTTTATGAAGATTCGGTCTGGTTTTGTTCTGACCTTGTTGTAAAAACTTAACACTATAAGGACTAACATATAAAACACTTGGATCACAATTACTGCTATACAACCGAGGTGATTAACAAAACATTATGGTAACAAGTTTGTAATTGAGTTTTAAGTGAAGCACAGTGAAGTGTGACAAAAATAATGACATGTGAGTCTCGAATTCCGCAATTGATGAAGAAGAAAACATTAAAGACTGCTTATCTCTCGGTTTGTGTTACTCCTTATCTAGTCCCTTCGATCCACCGCTAAATTTGGTGTTAATGTTGTGGGGAAAAATATATTCCATATTACTAACGGTCCTCTTTTGTGATGACAACCATCAAGTAATTGAGTTCTTCAACACCACATTTTCTATTTTCACACTTGTGATGGAGTGTCACCAAACGACAAAAAAAGGCAAATGCACTAGGTAGTGTAGGAGTATGAAGAAGTAAGATTGTAATTAAGGGGGTGTGCAATGTCGACCAATTTCTGTAAACTCTTATCCGTGTCTCATTTGCTATGTGTGGTGTCACAGTCCATTGGATCTCTTTCACTATTCACTGATTTCTAAGCCCTTTCCATAGCGTGAAACACCAACACCTGGGATTGTTTTCGTTACACGTCTGAATGCATCGTTGCTAATTTTCATGTGCGCAGTTTTGGAACCCCCGCAAGCACTTATCTTCAACCGTTTCGTTCCAATATCACACCGATCCCACACTATGGTAAATGAATGACTTATCCGAATCCGAATTATCTATATACAGTCACCATGCAACCGCATCCTCTCACCCACACCTTTAATTTTCTTTTACCCTTTGCTCTACTTTTTTATTGTTTTTTTATTCTCCCTCCATCTTATCCATCACAAAAATTCCTTCACAGATAAAAAAAACACTAAAAGAAAGTATAAATTAAGTAATAATCATAGTTTATTTGGTGGTGTTTGCCACATGATCATGAGATTGCAGTATGCCAGTAAAAGGGGAGGCCAAGTGTGAATAAGAGAAATCAACATTGAAGCTGGTCGTGGACACGGTCTGTGTAGCTTACATTGCCAAGTTTCTTCTTGGCCCCACTTTGGGGCCACGTTTCATGAACTTGCAATCTCTTCTGCATAGTATTTACTCTCTTGTTGTTTCAGTATAAATAGGGTCATCAACCTCACTCCATCTGCAAGTCCTTGAGCTTATCTCTACTTTTTGTGTCTCCCTCATCATCTCAATCCTCCAAAAGCCTAACATGTCCACAATGCTGAAATCAGGCATGAAAATTGAGGAGAAAAAAGGGAAGAAAACAGCACAGGCCAGCTCCAGAAAGGGGTGCATGAGAGGTAAAGGAGGTCCCGAGAATGCCACTTGCACCTACAAAGGTGTGAGGCAGAGAACCTGGGGGAAATGGGTTGCTGAAATCCGTGAACCCAATCGTGGTGCTAGACTCTGGCTAGGGACATTTGAAACCTCTCATGACGCTGCTTTGGCTTATGATGCTGCAGCACGTAAGCTTTATGGCCCTGATGCCAAACTCAATTTACCAGACCTTTCTTTGCCCCCACTGAAACCACCTCAGTTTCCCCCACCACCACCTCCTGGTACCAGCACTCAAACTCTTGATATGGAGAATCTGCAACAGCCCCTGATGCAAAACAACATAGACATTCCAACTTGTTCTAATTTCAATTTCAACCCTGCAGTCTCCATGGCCTCTCAGGAGGTTGGAGTCACTCCAATTTACACCAGTGATTGCATCGTGTCCCTTCCCTTGGACACCAATCCTAAGCCAATTGCAACCTACCCAAAACTTGAGGGGATTGAGGGAGAGTTTTCTCCATCTTGGGAGACAATGAACGAGACTTTACCTGTTTTTGATGATTCTATCTGGGCCGAAGCTGCTATGTCTCTAGATCTTCCTCTAATTGCAGCAGAGAATGAGATTTACACACCGGAGAACAACAACTTGGCAGATGTGGATATGTGGGACCCTCAAACTCCATGGTGCATGTAATGTCATCCTTTGAGTCACAACTCCCTTTGAGTCACATCTCATAAGGGCAAGGACAAGCAGCTATTATACCTTATAGTAGCTGCGATCTGGTGTTTTCTATATATATATATATACACGGTGTATAGAGGGGTAAAGACATCTGTGTTACCACTGGTTTGGTAATAAGATATAATATATATAGATACTGTACTACTACTATATATATTGTGTATGTGTCTTTTAAGTTACCACATATATGTATGTAAATATTACTTAATAGTGTTAGGGATGGTGGTCGTGTCCCCTTTCGTCCTCTATAATCCCTAAGTGTCCCCTTTCGTCCTCTATAATCCCTAAGTGGTGTGTCCTCTCGTGCCCTATTACCAAATAAGTCATTTAGAGGTTTCGTCTCAAATATCGGTTTGTGCCCTATCTATTGTCTCGGTATTAATAAGTTGTTTAGGTTTTGTGCCCTATCTATCGTCTCGTTTAGGTTTTGTGCCCCATCTATCGTCTCGTCTCGGTATTTTGTGTCCTATCGTCCTGTATCAATAAGGTATTAATAAGTTGTTTAGGTTTTGTGTCCTATCGTCCTGTATCAATAAAGTATTAGTAAGTTGTTTAGGTTTTGTACCCTACGACTTGTATCAAAAGTTGTTTAGATTTTGTGCCCTATGTGTTTGTTCGGCCTTTGTTTTGTTTAGGTTTTGCACAGTTTTGTGCAGTGTATCATCTGTGTCTTCAATAAGTACTATATGAATATCCATCTGTGTCTTCAATAAGTACTATATCAATAGGTCTCGTTGGTTTTGTGCAGCGAGCGAGATATATGTAAGCTGCAAGCATGAGATCATGTTGCTTTCCTGCAGCCTGAGATATATGTAAGCAGATTGTGTTTTGTGACTTTTATGTCAATAAGTATTATATTAACCGATGGTGCAAAGTGAGATATGTTTGTAAGCAGCTTATGAGTTTTATGAGATATGTGAGAGCAGCTTGTGACTTGTATGTCATAAAGTATGTATGCACTTTCTTATCTGCATAAATAATAAGATGTCTTATGCCTGTTTATGTTTATCTGCATTATGACAGTTCATATTTACTCTCTATGTTTAATTACTTTATTAGAAGATTTGTTTTTAATTTCACACATAATTTTAATCCTTTAGCTAATCAATCTTATGTTATTCAAGATTTCACTAAAACTTTAAGATGCTAAGTGTCCTGTCCTGTCAAGTTTGAAAATTATGAAAACAATTTATCTCTTGACACAAAACCATGACACAAAACCAGAACCAAGTTATTGAATCGGTTCTTAACTATAACTATCTTAAGGTGATCTATGGAGTTTTGTATTTTAAATTATTTGTAATCTTATAATACCAAACCAATAAACAGTTTGCCTAAAACACTATTGGACTAGACATTCTAAAAATATGGTCTAATCCCGCTCTGTTTAGTTTCATTCCTTCACTGAAATGAACAGGGAAAGTGAGATATTTTAATTTGCAGTTTCTGTAATTGGACAGGGAAAATGAGACATTTTAATTTCCAGTTTCTGTAGGCCAATATATTCCATTTTTAGAAGTTAATATATGCCACAAACTCTTTAGTCCTGGAAAAGATATAATTAATTACATTTTCTTACTTGGTTAATTATTAATATTTTATCACCAGTATACTAAAATTTTCAGATTTTTGTCTTATTATACTTCATGTTAATTCTTTTTAAATTTTAAATATGTCTTTTGAAAATGACACATATAAACTATACTATGGGTAAAATCTTAAACAAAAAGAAGAGGATAATGTCAAGATCATGATTGAAATGATTTCTTCTATGGTATATAGTCAAATATGCAACCAGTATATCGTCTATCTGATTCTTAAAATATACCATAGTTTTAATAAATATAAAAAGGTGTTTCTCTAAAGTAACTTTCATGTTATAATAAAGATAGTCTTCTCAAATACTTGCATATAATAATTATTTTCCCATTATTTATAGTTTAGTAGATAAAAATTACATAGAGTTAAACATAATCACAATATTCAAATGAGTGGGCCATAAATAATAAAAGTAATTGATTTTAAAAAAGATGCTAACTAAAAAAAAAATCAATATCAAAGACATTGTTGCCATCAAATTTCAACAGTTTCGCTTTCAATCCACATACATATATTTATCTGTAATTTTTATAAATTACCACCTATTAATTATTTAGCCAATAGATTTAGTTATTAGCCACAAGAGTTTGAGTAAGAAAGAAGAAAATTCTCAACAGTCAGATAGTGTAAAAACAATATGGTAAATCAAATTTTATTCCTAGAAACTTTTCAGTGATCTATTTCCAATCAATAAGATTCTATAAGTTATGATTTATCAAGACACAACAAATAAATAATGGTGAGAGTTGTGATTCCAGAAACGCTTAAACTTATCAAGATTTCTCTATTTAATCTTGCTTCTGGCTTTAGTGAAGTTTTATCTCTATCTTGTAAGTTGTTTTCTATTGAACAATTCTCTCCCACTTTTTTTTTTTTTCTCAAAATTTCTTAAAGTTAGATTTCTCAAAACCTCAAACTTGTTGAGCATATTAAAATTGGTCCAAAACAGAGTTCTATTGTTAGATATGTCTTTTTTTTTAAGTTATTTGGACTTCAGGTAATGCTTCAAAAGCTTATTTGTTAAAGTTCCAAATCACTCGGATGTCTCTTATTTGCTCTGTATTCTTTAATTATTTTTAATTTTGCCAAACATATTTTTAATTATATAAAGATCGTATTTATAGCTAAGAAAAAAAGTCTAATACGAAAGTTAACTAATTTTCCTTAAAAAAATTAAAAACTAACTTAATCTTTAAATATAAAAATTTTAAATCAATTTTTATTAACCAAACATAAAAATCATATTCTAAATGCGCTGTTGTAAACAACAATTAAACTGTCAACAAAAAATTGTAGTTTGATGAACTAATATAAATATTGTAGTTTGATGAACAAAAAATTGTAGTTTGATGAATTAAGCTGTTGTAACACAATATATATAGTAGGGTAGTATTCCGTATTCCACATTTGAATGAATCTTCTAGCTACCTATTTGATGGGATGATATTTAATAACAAGTATGGTTACCAGCAACTTTTGGAAAGAAAAAAATTGTTAACGAGTAAGAAGACATAACAATGATGTATGTGGAAGCTCTCTTGATAGGATACAATATATAAGGTTTGAATTGTCTGGCTTCACCCAACAGTCATAAAAAGATAAAATTGTAAGTTTTATAGCACTCAAAATGAGGATATTACTTCGACTAAGTTCATAATAATTTAACCTTTTTGCTTTATTATTTATTTTCAATGACTTCTGGAGAAAGAGTGAATAATATTCAGAACGTACAGGTCCAAGTGGAAGTTTAATCAGAAAGGGTTTTTTCAGCAAATATTTAAGTACCTAGTCAATTAGTCATAGGTAGATAATCATAGTAACAAATTTTGAAGGCACAGCTAATTAATTTAGTTAAGCACAGAAACATATGCCAGAAGAGGAAGGGTTAATAATCACTTATGAGATAGGGATCATGAACACAAACAGGAGGAAGAGTTTTGAATCATAAATGTATGATACAGGTTGATATTCTGAGTACATAGACAAAGATAATATAAAATAAAATGAAACTCCTTTTACAAATTTGTGCAGGTTTGTACAGAGAAAAAACAAATACAAATATACAACAGTAAGTTATTTCTCTATTAATTTAAAATCATATGATCAATATAGAATAACTAATCGTTAATAACAATTTTTCTATGGAAGTAACAAATTCAAAATCTTAAACCAATTCAATTTCTAACAACCAGAGAATTAACTTTTACTGATTCAAAAAACATGAATGAATAACAATAAAATAAAAGCAACAATTCTAAACAGCTGACACACTTCTCCTTACTCAGCAAACATCAAGTTTTACTTTTAGGATCTCAAAATTATTTGTCGGTAGAGATATATGAGCCATTTGCTCCAGTTTTATAATAGACGAGACTTACAACATAATCATTTTATACTTATACTTATCTCAAGAAAAGCAATCTCATGTTGATTATGAGAAATAACTATTATTATAGTTTGGTTTGACAACAAATTAGTAGTGTCTACTTGTGTTTAAGATTAACTTTTATATATATATATATATATATATATATATATATATATATATATATATGAGTACTCAGTGTTCCAACCCATATACAAAACTATGTACAATGTTTTTTAAATAAATTGTCCTTATGGTATAAGATGATACCTTACATTTGCAATCCAAAAACTTTTTTCCTATATATTTCAATCATGACAATAATATTTATAATTCTTCGTATGATATTAATTACACAAGTTATCTTCATACACAATGTGTTTATTTCATTGTCTATTGTCTTGTGCTCTGTCCATACAGTATTTATGTCCAACAAGATTTCATCATGTAACCGAACATAGCCTTTGAAATTTGAATTTCTCACACAATTTTTGCACTTCAAACCTCCTTTCCTGTGATGTTTTGCTCAATCACAATGTATTTGATTGGTTTTAGTTCTCAAAGATTTTGAATAGATTTTCGTCCTGGGTAAGCCTTCATTCTCTGTTCATTTTCGTGCAAAAATAATCCTCTAGACTTAAATGTCTGAGATCTGTTAGTCCTAATTAATTATGCCCTTTATGTAACCCTCCAGTTTATTGTCTTATATATTATCCAAGTGCCTACTTATTTGTGCAAAGTAACTTGTGTAGACATCTTATAACAATATTTGAATGCAATGCAGAGGACATCAATATGCCAATCAGAGTATGAGAAAGAGGATGTTTTATATTTGCTCCTTATCTAAGACCATATGCCATATATATGATTTCTTCTTCATCTACCTTTGCTTTTCGAAACAAAATGTTATTTCTTTAGTTCCATATACTCCATATGATAGTTATCCACATCCCCTTCCAAATGTTGTTTCCTTTTTTACTTAGTTCCATTAAGTGAAAGTGATTAAAATTTATTCTTACATGGTTACAATGTACATTACTAACTCCTATCCAAAAATCACATATTTGTCAATATTTAGTCGCTATCCTGCATCCAAAAACAAATGGCTTGTTGTTTCCTCACTCTCCCCACACATAATTCATAATTCATTTTCCAACCTCTAGTCCCTACGTTTTAATTGTTCCTTAGTAGGTATTTTATTTAGCATGACCCTCCATGCTAAACATTGGACTGATGATAGTACCTTTACTACCATAATTCTGTAATCATGGTTTCTTTCCTTATACTTTTATCATACAACTTCTTATACGCATCTTGAACAGAGTAATAGTCTTTATCTTCACCACCCTATATCCAAGTATCATCCCTTTATTTAGTTAATAATATTGTAGATAATTTTTTCTTTAGTTCTATTATATGTGTCATTTCCATCCAAACCATTGCCTCCTTCTACTCATATTTCATTTCCATTTGTTTTCATTTCAATGTCCTATCTCTTCCAAAGTTACTTGCTTCATATTAGAATTGGTGTATAGTCTTGAATAGGAGTGTATAAGTATCATATTGTTATATAGTATTATAGTATGTGTTTGTGTAATATGTAGATATATTACCATGGACATATTGGTTCAGATATAAGTTAACCAATTATATTGATTTAACTAAAATATTAAATCAATTTAATCAAATGGTAAAAGTGTAAAATAAACCTTGCATATATTTATCGTTGTCCGAAGAGAAATATAGTTTTGCAGATTGACGGTGAAGAAAGACTCCTCATTTAACGAATAAAAACGACAAACTTAGTTCGTAATGTAGGCTTATCATTATCAGAAAGTGACAGCAGAAGATGGAAGGTCATGAATATGAAGTTAACAGAAAGTTTGTTATTAGACGGCAGTTTGACTATGGAGGGAGAAAACAAATGGTGTCACCATCGTCTCTATTGTTAAAGTTAAAGTCTAAAATTTTGGCCGGCACAGTATGCCATTTTATTATGTACAGGCGCAGATCAATAAACAAAGGAGACTCTTAAATGTCTTACACACAATGCCATATCTGTGTGAAATTTTCTTCAACAAATTATGATTTGCAGAGTTAATTAGATGGTGATGTAGTTTTTATTGTCTGAAAGAGAAGATGGAATTAGTGAGCAACCATAGCTTCTTGGACGTGCATGGTAGGATTGCTGACAAGCGAACAACGGGAGGATGGAAGGCCTCATCCTTTATCATAGGTACTGCTGAGACATCATATAGATACTACGTTGTTCAGTGTTCCAATTTTGACCTCTGTGGTGGGTGTAGGGAACGAGGTGACGGAGAGGTTGGCGTTCTTTGCAATTGCAGCGAACATGGTGTCTTATTTAGTTTATGTAAGGAGTGAATCTCTTCCCGACGCTGTCACTCACGTTACTGGTTGGATTGGAGCTGCTTATGTGCCTACCCTCTTCGGAGCCTTTCTAGCTGATGCTTACTTGGGTCACTTCAGAACCATCTTACTTTTCTCCGCCATTTATGCTGCAGTATGTATTATATTTTCCAACTTCGATTTGCATTTTGTCTTTTTATTTAAGATTAAATATACTTTTGGTTCTTAAATAAATAAAAATTAGAATTAATTTTTTTTTAACTTTAGATTAATTTATTCTTTCATCCTTAATAAATGGTTAAATTTAGTTATTTTAATCATGTTAAGTTTATTTGAGGTTTTAAAAATGTTTATAAGTAAATATCAAGGCGAAGATGTGAGTTAAACGATATAAATAACTCAAATACTATTATAAAATGCGTTTAAAATATTAAACTTAAAAAATTTGGTTAAAAATATTAAATACACATATTTCTAAAAGTTGAAGAACTAAATTAGTCTAAAGTTTCAAAGAATAACTCATTTCATTTCAATTTTCACCGAAAATCAAGTGACAGAAACATAGTTAAAACCGATTAATAAACTTGTATTTCTGTATATTGTTTTATTTTTTGTTAGACCAATATATCACTCTAAATTGTTAGCAAACCATGCAATGAAAAAATTGTGTTTAGACCCATTACTTTTGTAAAATCAAATATTCTTTTCGAACATAACTTATTTCCGCAGCTTTTTAAAGTTTTATCTATTTTCATTTTAAAAGCATTATTTTGATGAAAGAATACAAAAATTATATATAACGGTATTATAAATCTTCTAAAGGAAACTAGTACATAATGAGTCATATTTTTTAAATACAATTTTCATTTTAATCTTTTTTAGAGTATATAAAGAAACATGAATTCATTTCGACTAAAATCATACCTTTCCAAATTATTTAAGTTTTATTATTATAATAATAATAATAATAAAATTAATATTAAAATATTATTATTTTATAACTATTATTATTATAACAAAAATGAAATAATATAAGAAAATATGACTTCAATACTATTATAATTATTTTTTTAAACAATGTGTTTTATAAAATTTTCGTATTTTTACTTGGAAAAGATATATGAACCCGTGTAAAATGGCGTATAATGTATTAAATTTTTTATAACGTGTTCCACAATAAATTATCATATATATATATATATATATAAAATTTATTTATCGACTCATTCAATATATTGTTGTCAGTGATTCACATTACTCGATCTTCCTTCTTATAATATAAAGAAGCAAGACCACAAGTGGATTTATAATATTTTTATCAAAATGGCATTTTTTTAAGCATATTGTTCTAATATTGAAAACAGCCCACGTCATACCAATAAATTATGATTTTCAATATAAAATCAGGGTTTGGTAACTTATCCCATAAATTATGATTGTGAATAAAATCAGGGTTTGGTATCTGGATAAGGAATTAATAATGGGAAAATTTACTTTTACACGGTTATATAAATTTGATATTTTCTTTAATAAAAAACAGTGTTAAATGACATTAGTGAGTTTTCCATTGTAAAGCATTTCAACGTAAAAATAAATAAATTTTTTATCCACTGCATTCATGTCAAATTCTTTATCAAATATAACTTCAAAAATTAATCTCTCTTTTTATTTTTCTTACAGATAATAATTGCTTTTGGAATATATTTTAGAATATATAATAGGAAAATGTATTTTGTTTTGAGAATCTGGGCAACCCACTAATATATACTTTTATAATTAAAAGAATAACTTTAATATTTAAAAAGAAAATTTGAAAGATAAAATATTGTCTAAAAAATTTGTTAAGTGATAAATATATAATATACTATTACACAATGTAGTGTTAAAGGAAAACAAAATTGCTGATTACTACATGGATCGTGCAGGAGATAAATATTGACTTTTAATCATGCGGTGAATGATGCAGGGGATGATTTTGCTGACATTTTCAGCTTCCCAGACTACTATATGGCGACACTGCGGCTTTACGGCATGCGAAGCAGCGACCAAAGGTCAAACCTTTTTCATATATTGTGCACTTGCACTCATTGCCTTAGGTACGGGTGGAATCAAGCCCTGCATCTCCTCCTTCGGGGCTCATCAATTTGACGACGCAGACCACAAAGAAGTTCAGATGAAACCTTTATTCTTCGACTGTTTCTTTGTCGCCATTAACGTCGGTGCCATTTTTGGAATTACGCTATTGGTTTACGCACAACAAACTGTTGGGTTTCGCTGGGGTTTTGGATTATCCGCAGCCGCCGCCATTTGTTCTATCCTTATCGTAGTTGCCGGTGTCCCTTATTACCGTTTCAAAAAGCAAATGGGAAGCCCTTTCACTAGGTTTCTTCAGGTTGTGGTAGCTTCCACCAGGAATCATCTCAACGGGGTTTATCTTACAAATCATGAAACTCCTCTCTTTGAGGTTCAAACAACGGAGTCCGATGTCGTTGGCTCAACCAAGCTTCCTCACACCCCACAATATAGGTTTGTTGACATGAAAATATTATTTTTCACGAAGACGTTGATCTTAGGTTAAAACACAGGGCAAAGGTTGTAGCTTGGTTGGGAGTATTATCGTGGTAAGTTAACTGAACCAATTGTTGTGCAGGTTTTTTGACAAAGCAGCGGTTATGGTAAATGCTGAAGACAAAAGCAACCGGTGGCGCATATGCACGGTGACACAAGTAGAAGAGTTCAAAGCCTTCATTCGAGTCCTTCCGGTGTGGGCTTCCACCATCGCTCTCTCTCTGTCCTACGCTCAACCCTTAACCTTCTTCCTAGGCCAAGCCAATATCATGGACCGAACACTTGGTGTCAGCTTCGTAATTCCCACAGGTTCTGTCCCTGTCTTCGGCGCCATCACTCTCATCCTCCTACCCATCTACGAGAAACTCATTGTCCCCTTTCTCCGCAACCTCACCGGCCACCACCGCGGCATCACATCGCTGCAGAGAATAGGGGTAGGGCTGTTCGTCTCGGTGTTCGCCACGGCTTCCGCGGCGTTGGTCGAAATGAAAAGACGGAACTACTACTCCGTGCAGTTAAGCATGAGCGTGTTCTGGTTGCTCCCTCAGTTTTTGCTAATGGGCAGTGCTGAAGTTTTCACCTACGTGGGGCAGTGGGAGTTTTTCTACGATGAAGCCACGGATGGGACAAGGAGCATTATCAGTGCGATGTGTCTGTGTGGGATTGGGATCGGGAACTGGTTGAGCACTGCGCTGGTGAAGATCATTGAAGCTGCGAGTGGTGGACAAGACAAAGGGTGGTTGAGGGACAACCTTAATGAGAGTAGGTTGGACAACTTTTACTGGGTTTTAACGGCTATTAATGGAGTCAATTTTTTGGTTTACCTGGTTGTGGCGCATTGTCACAGAGGGAATGGAGCACTTGTTATGGATGAGGCCATGGCTGATGATGAATTCACCAATCCCAAATACTCACAACCATGAAGGGGAATTACCAAGTACAGTTTTCTGATCATTTATACTTTGATCATCTCTTTAATTTGCTGTTCTTCGTAATTTAATCAATCTTTATGTTACATTAATATCAACAATTTTTCCTGTTAATAATAATAGGTCTTGCTTGGCAGGCAAGTGAGAAATGGTTATTTTCAAATGCTTGAGGACAAAAGTATTTGAAAAATATTGTACATAGCTTTGTATATAGATCGGGAACATGTGCTCTCATATATATATATATATATATATATATATATTGTTTTATAATTTCTTATTGTGCCTAAATTTATTAGAAATATTTCAGACATTGTTCAGGTCTTCGAATCTTTAATATGTAAAGAAAAGAAAAGGGGGGCTTCTCCCTACACCTCCAAGAATCTCGTCTGTACCCCCAAAATCAATTTAATTTCCATAACTGCCCATGGTTAAATATAACATTTACCTTGTGTTTTTTACCCCATACCCCTTCACCCCCC
>Ga0214542_1001292_pt1 | contig 51058 bp, 31 predicted proteins | sample CNSS1metaG_FD_160096 | JGI IMG/M metagenome (GOLD analysis project Ga0214542, IMG submission 160096) | Root nodule microbial communities from cowpea collected in UCLA plant growth center, Los Angeles, California, USA - CNSS1 | ecosystem: Host-associated > Plants > Roots > Nodule | place: USA... | reverse complement strand
AATTTTCATAAACAAGCAAATATCCGTAAAAGTTCAAGTGGGAATTGGTAGCCAAATATATGCATCAGCTAAAATGTGTTTGATAAGAACAAATAGCCTCAAACTCACAGAATTTGCCACAATAACCAATTAACGAACTATTTACGAAACCGACTATGCAAATTGACTCGCACGAGCAAATAATGCTCTAAACACTGCGTATCCCACAATTTTCAGGCGCACAAAACCTTTATCATACATTCCGTAAACATCCCCATATCTCTTCCGGGGATTTTCACAAACAGGTCGTAGCCACCGGAACTCAGATTTGTTTGATTGCAACACAGGTGCATATTCCTTTGCTAAGAAAATGGATAACATTAACTAAGCAAAAAAATAAATAAATATAAAAACAACAAATGCAGAGAAAAAAAGAAGAAGCAATACATGATATATACCTGAAATTTTTTTCGGAAAAGTGTTTAGAATTTGATAATGAATTGAAAGGCAATGATACAGCGAAGAGAAAACAAAAACAATATGTTTAAATAGAAAATGATAGCTTTAACGTATGCAATTCGTTCGAAGGACTACAACTAACTAGATAGTTAAAAGAAAGGAGAAGTAGATTTCCAAGGAGAAGTGGAGCAAGTGTTGATGCTAAAAGCTATAGGAATAGTTCCCTTAATAATGACGACCAGAGACTCTAAAAAAAATTCGTAACCGTGAATATATACATATAAAACCTCTCTAATGGGTAAAAAATAAATATTATAAATAGAGACCGATACGGCTATTATGGAATTTAAGATCAAGACTCCACCTTTTTCTTCCAGGGAAGGGGAAAAACCTCCTCAACCACAAATGTCTCCCAAAAAATTCTCTACTTTATTCATAATGAAAACCATATATATGGGCAAGGAAAGGAACAACATTGAGTAATATCTAAAACAGCAAATCAAATAAATCTCAAATAACATAATCATTTTGTAATTCAGAGGGGCCTCACTGTTTCTAGAAAGATTTCTCTTTAGCTTTGGCTTGGCTTTTCCAATTGTGTCCTCCACCTCACTTGGGTTGGGCTCTATTTCTTCATCACCTGAATTATGGCCCATAACATCTTTTTTTCCCTGCACAAACACCTTGTCCTCAAGGTGTAATTTTAGATAAGCAGATTGAAGCTCTTGGACATCTTTCCATGTGTGGCATCCTTTGGAAAGAGACCGTCCCAAGGTATACTACAAGAAAATTGTATATTATCTACGAAAAATTATCTACAAAATTATTTTCGTAGATAATTTTATTTTATCTATAAAAAATGTTCGTAGATAATACTAACGTTCATAGATAACAAAAAATGTTAATTTATCTACAAAAATTTTGTAGGTAAGTACATTGGATTTTGACAAAAAAATTTCCTATGAAATATTATATATTATCTACGCGCATAGTTTCACATGTAAGAATTACATAATCTGTTATCTACGCTGAGATTTCGTGGATATCATAGAATTAAAAGAATTAAATAAATGTTTGCCAAAATTTGTATGGTTCACTTCGTGAGACTAAATGAAACAAAAACTTTCCACCCTAAGAGCGACGTTCCCTCACACCTAACACACATAAAGAATTATCATCCACTGCCACTATAGCCAAGGGTCGAACAATAGGTTGAGTAGTGGTGGTGCAAGGAGGTAATGATAAAGGAGTCGTGCTAGTGAAAGGTTTCAGCAGAGAAGCATGAAAAATATGGTGAAGTTTAGTTGTAGGTGATAGAGCAAGGTGAAAAGCTACATCTCCAATACACTCTATGATTTCAAAGGGCCCATAATAACGCTTAGAAAGTTTTTGTACTTGTGGTCCTGATAATGAATATTGTCGGTATGGACAAAGCTTGACCATCACATGATCACCAAGCTTGAATGAGGCAGGAACGTGCTTCTGGTCAGCAACATACTTCACCACCTCTTTGGCCTTTAACAACTTTGCTCGTAATTTGTTCAAAATTTCATCACGACAAGCCAATTCAGCATCAACAACTTCAAGCTTTGAGTTTCCCATGCAGTAACTAGGAACGGTAGGAGGAGGCTTGCAAAACATAACCTCAAAAGGAGAAAGCCCGTGGATGAATGAATAGAGGTTTTATAACACCACTCTACCCATAAGAGAAACTTGCCCCCACGAAGTTGGTTTGCAATGAGCAAAGGACCACAAATATTGTTGAAGCAGATTATTGAGGATTTCGATTTGGCCATCACTTTGGGGATGGTAAGTCGTGGACATCTTTAGCTTAGTGCCATTAAGACGAAATAGTTCTTGCCAAAAGCCGCTCATGAAAATGACATCTTTATATGAGATAATGCTTTTCGACATATGCAACTTACAAACCATATTGGCAAATAATTTAGCGACCATGAAAGCGGTATAGCTGGAAGGAAACATACCAAAATGCCTTGCTTTGGAGAACCTATCAACAACTAAAATGGTAGTATGACCCTTGTAAGGTGGCAGTCTAACAATAAAATCAAGAGCAATGTCTTCCCATATACCATTAGGAATGGGAATGGGTTGCAAAAGACCATAAGGAGCGTGATTCGAAGCCTTCATCTCTTGACAAGTAATGCAAGATTTTACATAAGCCACAACCTCCTTTTTTATCCTAGGCTCATGGAAATTCTCATAGAGCCGCTGAAATGTTTTATGAAACCCAAAATGGCCTCCCAAAGGGTTGCTATGGTACTCTTCAAGCAATAGGGACTTAAAGGTAGTGTCGTCACCAATATATATTTTTCCTTTATACAATAGCAAACCCTCTATAATGGAAAACCCTTCATGAGAAGTGTGGTCAACAAAAATGTTAGAGTATAATTGCTTCAGTTGGGCATTAGAATCATAAGAAGCCTTAAGCTTGTGAACAAATTCATGATGAGGGACAGTAAGGGCAACAAGGAAACCTTTGTCAAACTGACGAGACAAGGCATCGGCAGTACAATTAGAGGAGCCAGGTTTGTATTTTTTCTCATAATCAAACCCCAATAATTTGCACAAATAATGTTGTTGCTTTGGAGTTTGGATCACCTGTGTCAAAAGTTCTTTTAAGCTCTTTTGATATGTAAAAATGATAAACTTGCGACCCAGTAAATAATGTCACCATTTTTTAACAGCTTCAACAATGGCGTGTAATTCCTGGACGTATGTAGAAGCATTTCTCATCCTATCACAATTTCTTGTTGTGAAAACAAATTGGATGACCCTACTGCAAAAGTACAACGCCCATGCCCCTTCCAGATGCATAAGTTTCTAATTGAAAAAGGAACTCAAAGTTAGGCAAGGCAAGAATAGGGGCTTCAGTCATGGCTTTCTTCAAGTCATCAAAGGCTTGTTGCTCCACAAGAGTCCAATGAAAGGTTTCCTTCTTCAATAAATCAGTCAGAGGTGAAGCAATTGCAGCATATCCTTTTATAAAGCAGTGGTAGTATCCTGTCAAACTGAAGAACCTATGCAATTATTTCTCACAACGAGGAACTGGCCACTCTTGCATTGCCAAAATCTTGTCATTCTCCGGTTCCACACCCTGTTCCGTAATGATATGGCCTAGATAGACAACACTATTTTTTGTGCAAAAACGCACTTTGATCTTTTAAGAAATAATTTGTTATCCTATAAGTATTGAAAAACAAGTTCTAAATGGCTTATGTGTTCATGTAAACTCTTACTGTAAACTAAGATATCATCAAAGAAAACAATAAGAAATTTACGAAGATGAGGACAAAATAACTCATGCATAGTGCTCTGAAAAGTCAAAGGAGCATTGCATAATCCAAATGACATAACAATAAACTCATTGTGGCCTTCATGAGTTCGAAAGGCAGTTTTGTAAGACTCCCCTGGAAACATACGGATCTAGTGATAACCGGAACGAAGATCAAGCTTAGAAAACCACTTAGCACCAAACAATTAATTGAGAAGTTCATCCACAGTAGGGAGGGGAAAGCGATCCATGTTCGTGACTGCATTCAACGTGCGATAGTCCACATAAAATTGCCATGTTTCGTCTTTCTTACACACGAGCAGTGCTAAGGAAGAAAAAGGGCTCAAAATCTTCTGGATTACACTGTAACATCTCTTCAACCTATTTATCAATATCTTCTTTCTGAAATTATGAGTATCAATAAGGTCACACATTGACGGGATTAGTTCCTTCCAATAGTGAAATTTTGTGATCAGTAGTTCGTGGGAGAGAAAGCTTCTCCGAAACTTCAAAAGTAGTGGAATAATGATGAAGCAGAGCCTCAATTTCTAGGAGAAGAGACTGTTTTTCCATCCTCAAGAGACAACGGTTGGGCCTAAATATGATAATATTCACTAATTGAATGAGTGGCTTGAAGTCATTTAAGGTTTTGGAATGAAATTTCATGGGCTTTAGGCCTAGGAATTCCTTGGAACTGCACTACCTGGCCCTCTCTTTTGAACCTCATAATTAACTTATCAAAATCAGTAAATATTGGACATAGACTTTTCAACCACTGCACTCCCAAAACTAAATCAACACTAGTTATGGGCAAGACAAAGGTCTTTAGTGAACAAGTGAGGCTGAATGTGGATTTGTACCTCTTTACACAACTTGGACCATTGTAGCTCCTCCCCATTACCCACTTGAACAGAGAAACCTTGGGCTAGGATAACGTCGAGATTTAAAAACTTCAACAATCATTCTTGCAAAAATTTGTGTGTACTCCCACTATCTATCAAAATGGACAATTGGGCCTTGCCAATCCGGTCCAATACACGTAGCGTTTGGGGAACCAAATGGCCCATGAAGGCATGGAGGCTAATTTGGGCTAGGGAAGAATCAAATTAGTTTTTGGGTTCGGCTATGGTTGGATTCACGTCAGATAATAACTATTGAAACTCCTCATCAACCCTTGATGGAGGTTATGGAGCTAGGAGAACCATGTACTCACGTCTGCAACAATTACCTTTAACATACTTATCATCGCAGTAATAGTACAAGCATTTTTCATGTCTGGCTTGAAGTTCTTCGGCGATCATGTTCTTGAGAATTGGGGAACAATTGGTAGTAGCAAAGTTGGTTGTGTGAGATTGGGAGAAAGGGTTTGTGTTCTGGTTTAGGGTGGTTTTCTATGGGGTGTTAAGGATGGAGGTTGAGGTGTATATGTTTGGGATTTGGATTCCGGTTGGGCGTCTTCGAATTTTGCCTCGTAAATCTTGGCCAAATCAATAGCATCGATGAATGTCGCCAGTTGACGAGAGCACACCTCCCGCTGCAAATCAGGTTAAAGCTTAGAGATGAAACAACTGATGTAGAAACTCACAGAGAGATCAATGATTTGAATAGTGAGAGCCTCAAATTGTTGTTGGTACTCACAAATCAAAGAAGTTTGGGTGAGTTTAAACAATGCACCAGCAGGATCCTCAAATCATGATGGGGCAAAGCGAGATTGAATGGCCTTAAGTAGTGCATCCCAATCCTTAATTTGATTATTCGCCACCATCCAGTGATACCAGTTAAGCGCTTCCCCTTCCATGTAAAAGCTAGCAATATGTGTTCTTTCTGTTGTTGGTGTTTGGTGATACTAATACTGCGTGATCTTGAAGATCCCTTCAAAGGGTTGTTCCCATCAAAATGAGGTATCTCTAATTTCATATAGTATTTGGTTGCATGTGTGGAAGAAGGTGAACCAGGATTTTCGAGTTTGCTTTCCAAGAGCATGAACCGGTCCTCCAAGCGCTGGTATTCCCGTTGTAAGGTAAGATGGTTTTCAATCAGTTTAGAAAGCTGAGTGTCATTGGAAGAAGCAGTAGAGGAAGTCATGGTTAACTCTCAATGAAAGCACCAATGATATGGCTGTTATGGAATTTAATAGCAAAACTCACCTTTCTTCGAGGGAAGGGAAGAAACCTCCACAACCACAAGTGTCTCCCAAAAAATTCTCTGCTTTATTCATAATGAAAACCATATATATGGGCAAGGAAAGAGACAACATTGAGTAATTTCTAAAATAGCAGAACAAATAAATCTCAACAGAATAAAGCAAATCCTAACATAATCAATTCATTTTGCAATCCTTAAACTTCAGAGAGGCTTGACAGTTTCTAGAAGGATTTATTTTCAACTTTGGTTTGTATTTTCCAATTGTGTCCTCCACTTCACTTGGGTTGGGCTCTATTTCCTCATCACCCGAATTATGGCCCATAGTAGATACTTGTGGGTAACAAGTATCACTATTAGAAATTCTCATATTACATGGAATTTTTCTTGCAAATTTGTTAAAAAAATTTACAAGAAAAGACTTTTTTCTGTCATTTTCTCTAAGAATCTTAATTGGCTGGTAATTTCTTCGTGGGTAATTAATTCCTACAAATTTATAAAATTTACAAGTATTTCCTACAAAATTTGTTGCGAAAAATGTTTTATAAAAAATATTTTGCAAGTAAATTAGTAGCAATTTCTTGTAAATTTTTTTTATAACAAAATTTTCAAGTATTTCTCACGAAAAAATTTTCAAAACAAAATTGACAGAAAATATGAGTTTTTTTAGTGGTGTATGGATTTTTTTTATTATCACATATAAAAATGAGATAATGGTGACAAAGTAATAAATAAATGAGAATTCTTCCTTTACAATAGAGTTGGAGTGTCATATAACAAGAAACTTTTTGTAACATATAAAGCATATATAAATGTTGAATCGTGCAATCAATTCACGTCAATAAAGTATCTCTTCAAGTATGTGAACAAATGTCGTGACCATGTGACAACACGAATCTAGAGAGGAAAATGAGGCCTTTGGAAACATTGTAAGTTTTGACATTAACAAAAAGAAAAGGGTTAAATATGTTTTTAGTCCCTTAACTTTAAGTCAATTTTGGAATTAGTCTATTTTGAAATTTTAGACCAATTTAGTATTTCATATTTCGAAATGCGTGGATTTAGTCCTTTTAATCAAATTTTGTTAACTTTATTTGACATTTCAAGCTCGTTTCATAATAGTATTTGACTTAACATTAAAATAAAAATGTGTCCAACTTAATAAACAACTCAAATACAATCCTGAAATGCGTACGAAACATCAAATAAACTTAACAAAATTTGATTAAAAGGACTAAATCCACGTATTTCGAAAGATGAAAGACTAAATTGGTTCAAAGTTTCAAAATAGACTAATTTCAAAATTCACTGAAAGTTAAAGAACTAAAAACATATTTAACCCAAAAAAAAAAATGAGACCTCAAGCTAGATGCTCTAATTTGGATGATGAAGAAGTAAAGAAAGTCCAATAATGGGTGCTTAGAATTTGAGATGAACCATTGTAAAACCAAATGATGGAAACATTAATATTAAAATTCCAAATGATTTACTAATATAGGATATTGTTGATCCAATCACTTTAATTGTGGATATACTTATCCTTCATTATTACAAAACATCATGGTGATATACTTATCTTTCTTCCTATCTAGAACTATTTTAGCTCCAACAAAAGATGTTGTACTCAACTTGAATTAATATATGTTGTTGTCATTAGTTTTTGGAGAAGAAATAACATACCAAATTTTGAGAGGTCGTGTACAAAAAATATTCATGGTGATATTCACTGTTAATAAATTAATTCATTTGAACTTCAATAATGCCTTAAAAGTTTAAAATTTGTGCCATACTGATGTTGTTGACAAACATTTATTAGTGTCCAAGTTTGTGCAATAGTATTCAAAGCAAACCACATTTTTAGAAAAAATGTGGACCCAAAGTATTCATTCCTACATTGTCTCATTCATTGACTTCATCAGAAAATATTCATTTTTTAAGTTCTACAGAAGAGAGTTTTCAGCTGGTGTATAGTTTGCAATGACTCAACAAAAAGTCAAGTTCAATCTTTGAAACATGTCAAAATGTCCAAAGTTTATCTTCTCCCATACACAATTATATATTGCAGTGTCTGGAGTCACAGTCAGAAGAGGATTCAAATTACTGATAATTTGATGATGAAACATATATATGAAGAAGTCTTCCAAAATTTAAATTAGATTACTTTGCAACTTTTTTTTTAATTAGCAGTTTTTATCAATTGTCATTATTATTTTGTTATTGATCAAATTATTCTCTACGCATTTATGTTCAATCAACTAATATCATATATCATTCTTCTTATCCACACATATTTTCTTTGGTATATTTGTTAATAAAATGTATTTACGATGAGCTTTAATTTTTCACGATAAATTCTTGTTTAATTTTTTTTTCCTTTTCATTCTTATTTAATATTTATTGTTATAACAAATTATACATGTATTATGGGACTCTTTATAATTTTGTGTCGTATTCTTGTCTCATGCATCGTATTCCTACGGTTTTCGTGAAAAAGAAAAATGCCACCAAAATGTTAAGAGAATAAAAGTAAAATTATATACAAATACAGTTACAACAATTTTGTTTCTTTTATATATTGGAATAGATAACTTTCTGGTCAAATTAAATACAAATTTATTAGATTATAAAGGGTTGAAAAGTTATAAAAGATTAAATCAAAACTAATTAGATTCTAAAATATTAAAAAATTTATGAATGATATCCAAATTTTGATCATTTATAGAAAAATGTATACAACATTAAAATAATAAGGATACTAAAAGTAATGGAAAATGATATTTTAACCCACTTTTTTTGACCAACTTTTAACCTACTACTTCAATCACCATTAGATCATTTATTTTAATTCTTTTTAATGATGTGATGTGATAATCTAATGATGATTGAAGTGGTAAGTTAAAAGTAAGTAAAAAAAAATGGATTAAAGTATCGTCCAAAAATAATAACCTCTTATGTAGCATTTGCCTCCAGCCCTCTTCCTCTTTACTTTTAATTCTTGGAAATATGTAAATGCATAGACGTAAAAGGAATACCTCCCTCTTTTTAGTTCAGTACATCATAATCTGATAAGAACAAGAAAAAATAATTTAGTTTCTCAATTTTATCTCTTTTATAAATATATATCTTTAAAATTTGTTTTAAGGTTAAATTATACCTTTGGTCCCCATTTTCGTAATAAAATATCAATTTGATCCCTCAATTTTTTTTATCTCAATTTGGTCCATATTTTGGGAATTTTGATGCAATCAAATCATTTCTGTTAGTAGTGTAGTAACCGTGTTAAATGGGGTGATACGTGTCAATTTATGAATTTTTTGAATTTTTTTGAATTTTTTTTTGAATTTTTTTTTAAGTTTAAAAAAATTAAAATTTTGTCACGTGTAAAGCTGACATGGTGTCACGTGGCAGTGACAGTGCCACATGTCACTATTATGCTAGATGTCATTTTCTCATTCTTAGTTTGGTCCCTGTATTTTAATTTTTGTCCCAATTTAGTCTCAATTTTTGTAAAAATTGTACAATTTTGTCCCCCTTCAAATTGAAACAAATTATATAAATGTTATACAAATATTTTTATTAAATTTGATTTTTTTTATTCAAATTGATATTTTTATTATATATTTTTAACAAAACTAAGTTTATTTAAATTTGTTTCACACTCAATTTTACTTAAAATTGTTTTCAAATTTTAAATTTATTTGTTTTTTATTGTTGCATAAACTAGTTAATTCTTCTTAAATTATATAATTATTATTTTTACACCAACTAAAACATTTGTACAAAAATTATTGAATTTTACAAATTAAAAAATATGCAATTATTTAAAATATAAATTCAAGTAAAAAACAATATTAAAGTATGATGTAATAAAATATCAATATAATTTATGAAATTTTTTGTTATTAGCATTATTTTCTATTAACAACTTTAAAACAATTTTAAATAAAGTTTAATGTAAAATATAAATTAAAATAAACTTAATTTTGTTAAAAATATTTACTTGAAATATCAATTTTGATAGAAATATTTGTGCACATTTATATAGAAATTAAATTTTGTTTCAATTTGGAGAGGGACAAAATTGCACAATTTTTACAAAAATTGTGACTAAATTGAGACAAAAATTAAAATACTAGAACCAAATTGAGAATAGGAAAATGACACCTAACATAGATTGACACGTGGCACTATCACTGGCACGTGACACGATGTTAGCTTGACACGTGACAAATTTTTAATTTTTTTTAAAATTTTAAAAAAATAAAAAAAATTCAAAAATCCAGGAACTGACATGTGACACCCCATCTAATGTCGTTGTTACACCACTAATGGAAAGGACTTGATTGGATCAAATTTCTCAAAATAGGGACCAAATTGAGATAAAAAAAATTGAAGGACCAAATTGATATTTTGTTACAAAAATGGAAACTAAAGATATAATTTAACCTTGTTTTAATTGATCATCAAACTTTATTCTATCTGTAAATAGGCGCGATAAATTTCAATTTTATTTCAGTCCATCTTTCATATCACTTTTTCAAATATATAAAGTTCTATGTATAGGAACAATATTAATTTAAGATATTTTGGATATTCTCCTTGTTTTTTTGTTTGGGTGAAAACGATAATTTTAACTGTAAGCAAAGTTGAATACGTACCTGATGTCAGAAGGGCTGCCAGATACAAGAAGCTCTCAGTGAACTAGTCGTGACTTTACCATGGTTTTCCCTCAACTATTGGCTAGGTTAGTTGACATTTTATACATGTTGAATTTCAAATTTGAAGTTTATCTTGTTTTATATTTATTATAAAAGGATAAGAAAATAATGGTATTAGGTAATCAAAATTGAAAATTAGAATGAATATCTCATGAAACTCATGGTTGTTAAATGCATTACTAGCGATGTGTTTCAAACATTGCAGCATCTAACACAATTAAGCAAGTGCCTCATGATAGGAATACAAAGAAAGATTAGATCAATATGCTTTACTTTCTCGTTATTGCTGAATTTCAGATCATTCATCACAAAGGCCGAAGAAGAACCAAACCTGGGAAGTAACTGTGTAAACACTACCCAACAGACTCTAAGCAGTGCATACCAAACCAACCTTGATAGAATCCTAACCTGGATGCCCTTGGATGCAGCCACAAGCCCTGGTTATAACCACACCACCATAGGCACCAATAGCTCTGTGTATGGCCTCTATGATTGTGGTGGTGACGCAGTTGGATACTTTTGTCAATTTTGTGTTTCCACTGCTGCAAACCAAGCCCCTCAGCTCTGCCCCAATAGGGTATCTGCTGTGGTGTGGAATGATTACTGCGTTATAAGGTACTCAAATGAGGAATTCTTTGGGAAAGCTATGACATCCCAAATATGGCATAGTCTTGGAACAAGAAACATATCCAATATAACAGAGATTCAGAAAGGTAAATATTTTGTGACAAGTTTGATCAGAAAAGCAACTAATGAAACCAACCAGTTGTACTATAAGGAAGGCTTCAATTTGAGTGCCACTGAGAGTAGGTATAGCGTGGTGCAATGCACCAGAGATCTCACAAATGAAGTGTGCAGACAGTGTTTGGAGGACATACTCGCTGAAGTTCCCAAATGTTGTGAACAAAAAGTAACATGGACGGTTTGGTCTGGAAGCTGTTTGATAAGGTATGATGATCATATGTTCTACCTTCTTGTAAACCAACCACCTTCAGCTCCCGAGCCCAATGCACAAGGTGAACCTGAATCCGTTTTTTTCATCAACAAATATTAGTCATTACTATATTAGCTTTTGTTAATGGATCTATTCCCTTCTCCCTCCTTCCAATTTTTTCAGTAAATCAACCTTATATTTTCATTAATATTTTATTTTGTCACAGATAAACACCGGGGTAATAACAGATCAATAATATTGATCATTACCTTCAGTGTGGTGGGGCCAATAATTATTCTATGTTTCAGCGTATACTGCTTCTGGCACAGGAAAAGACTGAGAAAAGGTAACTATCAAGGAAAAACGGGTGGGGTTAAGGAATCTCATTTTTTCAAGCACACATGGCTTGATTTTCGCCTAGTTAAATAAGACTCTTTTTCTCAGATATGAACTCACAAAGTTCTATTTGTAGAAGGGCTTCCTCTGCCTTCATTACATAAAATTCAATCAGAGGAAATGTGGAACGCAGACCTGCCTAGGATCCCACTAATAACAATTCTACAGAGTACTGATTATTTTTCAGAAGCATCTAAATTAGGAGAAGGTGGATTCGGGCCCGTATACAAGGTTGTAAAGATTCGGAGTTTAGGACATAGATTTCTTATTTCTTTACTATCTTTCTATATACTCTTATTTGTTGCAAACTTTTATCAGGGAACTCTTCCTGATGGAAAGCAAATTGCAGTCAAAAGACTCTCCCAATTTTCTGGTCAAGGCTCGGAGGAGTTCAATAATGAAGTAATGTTTATAGCTAAATTGAGGCATCGCAACCTTGTAAGACTTTTAGCATGTTGCTCGGAGGAAAATGAGAAGATACTTGTATACGAGTATTTGCCGAATAAAAGTCTCGACTTTCACCTATTTGGTATGTTTTCACATAACTCCAGCAGCAGTGTTCTATTTTCTGTAATTGTCTTCAGCAATCTCTAGTACAAAAATAGTATTTGTTTCCAAGTAAAATGGGGAAACTACGGGAACGTCGTTGTCCTGGCATGTATATAGTACTATTATATCATGCAGTTAATAATAATCTCATCATTTATCTTTATGAAGAAAATGAAAAATTCTTCTAGCATTCCCATTGCTATGGCCGAATCATAGAATTTGGCGTATTTCCTGTATTTTTGCTTCACTAACAGTTTTGTTGTTCAAATCTCTCTGTTGTTGTTATGTGGTCAGATGTTGAGAAAAGAAAACAATTCGATTGGAAACTAAGATTAAGCCTTATCAGTGGAATAGCAAAAGGTATTTTATACCTTCACGAGGATTCCCAACTGAGAGTAATTCATAGAGATCTCAAAGCCAGCAACGTTCTATTAGACCATGACATGAATCCCAAAATATCAGATTTTGGATTGGCAAGGGCATTTGAAGTAGGACAGAACCAGGCAAACACAAAACGAGTAATGGGCACTTAGTGAGTTTTACATATAACAAATATTTTTAAACTATCAGCGCATATTTCAATATTTTAATGAAATTCTTTTCTGTATACTCTTTGACTCGAGATATTGACAAAGCTCTATTGGTTTCCATTAGTGGATACATGGCTCCTGAATATGCTATGGAAGGACTATTTTCAGTGAAATCTGATGTTTTCAGCTTTGGAGTTCTTGTTCTAGAAATCATTTGTGGGAGAAAGAATGGTAGATTCTACCTGTCAGATGGTCAAAATCTTCTTGTATACGTAAGTCTTCACTCTAGTGTCCTCGAGAAATTATTCAACAATGCTAAGATAAGTAAGACTTGTACTAAAACTACAAATACTTGTGTAGGCTTTGAGAACATGGTATGAAGGAAAATGTTTAGAATTGATTGATCCAATGCTGAAAAAAGCCTTCATAGGAAGTGAAGTAGAGAGGTGCATACAGATTGGTTTGTTGTGTGTTCAAGAAGATGCAAGAGATAGGCCAACCATGTCCGATGTTGTGGTAATGCTGGCGAGTGACACAGTGGCCATTCCAAAACCCAAGCACCCAGCCATTTCAGTTGGAAGAACGGTCTTAGAGGAAGGCCCTACATTAAGAAGTTCCGAGAATCTTTCCATTAGTTATATAACAACTTCTATTACTTTACCGAGGTAATTTCATGATTGCACAACGGAATTGTATATATCTGTTCAAAATTGACAAATAAAGTTGTATTTATAACTGATTTGAATTAAGTTACTTATTAATTTCATATTAACATTTAAGGTAGCCATACTTTTTGATTTAGAATATAGTTCAATGTCCAATATAATAATCTTCCTTTTGTTGCCTAATATAGATCATGTTCCAAGAAAAAACTGCACAGACAAAAAAGCACACAAAATGAGCCCTTATATGTCCACCTTATGCAACCAAAGTTCATAAAACAAAATTATCATCAGAAAGCCAAAATATCTAAAATTGCTTGTGTGAGAAAACCATCAGAGTCCCTGTCAAAGCCAGAACAAGCAGAACCCTGTGTTTCTCCACCAAGGAATCAAGCCTGACTTATCTATCAGTTTTCTCATTAACAGAAAGAGTTCCATTATTTATATTCCACTCTGTTAAGTTATCATCTGTATGATAGGCAACACGCTAACATGGGTAAGGCAATGGGCAACACAACAACGAGTAAAGAGCAAAGCTGATGTGCATTCCTGAAACAGGAAAGTCACGGAAAATTTTCACAAATAAGCAAATATCCATAAATGTTCAAGTAGGAATTGGTAGCTAAATATATGTTTTTCTTTATCAGCAATAAAAAAGTATTATATATGATGGAAAACTTGGGGTATTCCAAATCTTTCCCTGTTTATTTACAAAGATAATCACAAAATACTACAAGGATCGTTAAATCAGACCATCTCATACAACTTCACTACTACCTGGAAGGGCCCTAAAACTAGTTAGTGACAAATACAGTGTGTATAACACCATTTCCTGCTTTATATTTCGTACACCCTCATAGAATTTCTTTTTTTGCTTCTTTGTGTTGCCCTCCAATGCTTCAGGTTTACTTCTCTTGCTTGTATCTCTGATTTGCATGTGTTGTTCTTGTTCTCCTGTGTATTCATATTTGAACCTGCTATGGTTAGTTAAGATTTTCTCCCTTCTAAATTTCTCCTGATCCTATCCCGTATCTTATTTATAGTCCCAAATTCTCCCCAGCATTCTAACTTTTGTAAATTCCCATTATAGATACCTCTCCAAACAAATCTAAACCCCAATTCCTTCATTCAACTATTGCAGTTGTTCTCCACACCATCTGTTTATATGGACTGAGTACTATCATCCCCAGTTACATTTTAACATAATTTTGTATTTTTTCATTTCATCGTGGGACTTACTAACAACAAATTAGAAGAGATTAGTGCAGTATTGGAAAAATTTACCTGATTCTTCTTACAGGTTCTAAAAAGCCAATTTTCCTTCTTTGACTTACACAGAGATGAGAAGATGGTGTGCCCAACCTGTTAGAAGTAGTTAATAATCTTTCTTGTTCCTTAATTGTTCTGCATAGGCCTCTTACGAATCAGTCCAAGGATATCAGTTAGCACTTCCCCATCGCCTCCCTAACAGCTAAAATGTTCATGTCTACTTGACAAGCTTTGAAAGTAAGTTATCACATCGTTTGCAACCTCAAGGTTAATCACAACAACCCTTTACATCAGAAAATATTAAGAGCTAGTATATTTGTTTCCAAATATTGAAAAGAAAGAATTGTTTGATAAGAACAAATAAGCTCGAACTCACAGGATTTGCCAAAATAACCCATTAAAAAATTATTTACAAAACAAACAAGACAAATTTACTCACATCAAATAATGCTCTCAAGACATGCTTATCTCCCAACTTTCAGGCGCAAAAAACCCCTATCATACATTCCGTAAATATCACCATATCTCTCCCACGCATTTTCACAAACAGGTCATGGCCGCCGCAACTCAGACTTGTTTGATTGAAACTCAAATAAGATTATTAATGTGTTAGTTCGTGTCAGTTTCAACAACAAAAAAAAGGACACCCTTCTCTCTGGGCATGCACAAATGTGCAGATTTTGTGAAGAAAATGGATACCATTATGATTACCACTAAGCAAAACAACTTAGAAAAAACAATAAATGCTAAGAGAACAATTTCAAAGAACCAATGCGAATTGAGAGGCAACTAGCGTACAGACGCTATAAATATACGTGATATTATATTAGTAGGTGATGATAATATAATGTTATTAAGTTCATATATAAAATAAAATTATATTTATTAAAAATAAAGTGAAATATATAAGAAGATATAAAAGAATAACTATTGATAAATAATAAAAAAAAAGCAGAGATAGACGATTTTATAAAAAAATTTGTAAAAGTAACGATTAATTTTCAAAAATTTAATAAATAATTATATTTTAAAGAGTAAAATTGATATTTTGAAATGTAAATACAAAATAATGAATTTCTTTATATATTATTATAGATACTAAAGAATGAACCTGGTATTGAAGAGAACGAAGAAAACGGCTATTGAACGTGGAGAGAAGGAAATACATGCTTGAATACCAGAGAATTTACATTATCAATTAGTAAAACAAAAAATGCTTATTTGTATGATAATATTTGTTACATCTAGACTTGTATGTTGGCGCCCGTATACGAATAAAATCATGGAAAAGGTTATATATTATTAAAAAAAGTTTTACCTTCATGAAAAATAAAATTTGTTGACAAATTATGAAAATGAGTTATGTTAGCCTGAGACCGAATTGAAATTTGTTATTAGGTGTAACAAATGTACACAATTTCATACAAAACATTTTAAATATTAATTTACATTAGTAATTTTCTAACATATGGATAGAAAATATATGATAAAACTATATTTATTAGCAAAGAATAGAAAATATGTTTAAATAAAATATTTTAAATAACATAAAATTACACATGTCAATTGTCATTCTATATGAATAAACACGGACAGTATTGCGTCTGTGTATACGCATTTTTTTTAATATGCATAAATTATTTTAATAGTTGATGATATTATAATGTTACTAAGTTAATAAACAAAATAAAATTATATTTATCAAAAATAAAATGTATAAACAAAATATGAGAAGATAATTGTTGATGAATAAGAGAAAAAAGAAAGAAATAAGTAAATAGTTTTATAAAAACTTGTAAAAGTAACCGTTAATTTTTTAAAATTTAACAAATAATTACATAATAAAGGATAAAGTTGAAATTATGAGATGTGAACACACACAAAAGAGAAAATCTCTTTATATATAGTTATAGAAAAAGAGAAAGTCATCTTTATATATCGTTATAGATATAGATAGATATAAAGATGAATCCATCTCTTTAAGCTCGCACCTAAATAAACCAGTACTAAAAACAAACTCATCTGTATAACACGTTACACGAATTTGAAACGGACTTTAAATTTTTTTCAAACCATATATAACTGATTAACTCGTACTCGTAAAGTTATACTATGCCTTTTAGCATTATTTTGTATAATAATTTACTTGATCTATTAAACAATATTCAACCAGGGAACTAAGAAAAATTGAATTTTAGATTCAATTAAACTTGGTAATGTAAGTTAGCGGTACTCATTTACTTCCACAGTTTTTCTACATTCACCAAATAAAAATAGAAGTTCACAACCGTTTTTATAAAAAGAACATTTAACCCGAAATGTTATAAGAATAAATGTAAAATTATACAATATATATACATAAACATTTAAAAAATTGTATTACAACGTTTTTTGGATCAAATTAAAATAAATATTTATTAGATTCTAAAGAGTTAAAAAAAACTATAGAACAACAAATGGAATTTTATTAGATTCTGAAAAGTTAAAAAATATGTTAAATGTAAAACCAAAATTTAATCATTTATAGAAAAAATTTAAACAAATATTGAAATTAAAAATAAGACCAATAAATGGAAGTGATTCTCTCCTGTAGCATGTGCCTCCAGCTCTCTCCATCTTTACTTTTAACTCTGATATGTCTAAATGTATAGATGGATTAAAAAGGAATACCTCCCTCTATTTACTTCAGGAAAAGATAATCAAAGCAATGATAATAATAAGAAACAAAATTTAATTCTCTAAATATAATCTCTTTTATAAATAGATATCTTAAATATTATTTTTATTTATTTGATCATTAAACTTATTCCATATGAAAATAGACACAATAAATTTAAATTTTATTTCAGTCCATTTTTTAACTTTATCACTTTTGCAAACAGATCAAGTTTGAGTGTTAAATGCAATTTTAAATTTGGTCCATACATATATCTAATGAATTCTTAATTTGGCCATTTAATGGATCAAATTAAAACTATAATATATAAGGATCAAATTTAAAATATAATACATGTGAGACGACCAAATTCAAAATAAATAGCATTCTACATGTATAAAACCGATTTAATAAATTTTACGTAAAAACCCAAATTAAAAAAAATCTCAGACGTAGGAACAACATTATTTAGAATATTATGAATATTTTCTGTTATCGCTACAATGGAAATGATACTGTTGTCTATAAGCAAAATTCATACGTACCTGATGTCAGCAGGGTTGCCTTAATCAAACTCATATGAACTAGTCATAATTTTACCAAGACATGCCCTCAATTATTGGCTAGGTTGTTGAAATTTTATATATGTTGAATTTAAAACTGCAACTTTATCTTTTTTTAATATTTACTGTTAAAAATGGTATTTTATTTAGCAGTCAAAATTGACAAATGAGAATGAATAACACATGAAACTCTTTGTTGTGAAATGCATTACTTGCTACATGTTTCAGCAATTGTAGCAAATAACATAATTACGCAAGTACTTCATGATAGGAATGCAGACAATTTGTTTTACTTTCTTGTTACTGCTGAATTTCAGGTCATTCATTACAAAGGCTGAAGAACAGACATACCTGGGAAGTAGCTGCAATAACACCACCCAACAAACTCTCAGCACTGCATACCAAACCAACCTTGATAGCATCCTGACCTGGATGTCCTCAGATTCAGCCACAAGCAATGGTTACAACATCACCACCATAGGCACTAACAATAGCTCTGTGTACGGCCTCTATTATTGTGGGGGTGGCTTGGCTGGATATTTTTGTCGAGTTTGTATTTCCACTGCTGCCAGAGAAGCCCCTCAGCTCTGCTCCAATAGAGTGTCTGCTGTGGTGTGGAATGATTACTGCCTTATAAGGTACTCAAATGAGAACTTCTTTGGGAAAGCTATGACATATCCAACATGGCATATTCTTGGAATAAGAAACATATCGAACATAACAGAGATTCAGATAGGTGAGGATTTTTTGAGAAGTTTGATCAGAAAAGCAACTAATGGAACCAACCAGTTGTACTATAAGGATGGATTCAATTTGAGTGCCACTGAGAGTAGGTATGCCGTGGTGCAATGCTCTAGAGATCTCACAAATGAAGTGTGCAGACAATGTTTGGAGGACATACTAGCTGAACTTCCTAAATGTTGTGAACAAAAACTGGCATGGAATATTTGGTCTGGAAGTTGTTTGATTAGGTATGATGATTATATGTTCTACCTTCTTAACACCCAACCACCTTCAGCTCCTGCTCCCAATGTACAAGGTGAATCTGAATCCATATTCTTATCAAAAAGTATTAGTTTTTGTTAATGGAAGGATTCAAACCAATGGCATATCCCTTCCTCTGTCCCGTCCTCTTTTATCACCAAATCAATCTTATATTCTCATTCATCTTTTATATTGTCGCAGATAAACAAGGGAATGATAAGAGGTCAAAATTATTGCTCATTACCTTCAGTGTGACTGGGCCAATAATTGTACTATGTTTCAGCGTATATTGCTTCTGGCACAGGAAAAGAGTGAGAAAAGGTAATTATCAAAAAAAGTGACGGTTGGCGTTAGAGAATGTACACATTCCTTGATTTTCTCCTAGTCAAATAAAACTAGTTTGCTAAGATATGAGCTCACAACCTTCTTTTTGTAGAACGGCTTCCTCTACCTTCATTTCACAAAATTCAACCAGAGGAAATGTGGAACACTGACCTGCCCAGAATCCCATTAATCACAATTCTAGAGAGTACTGATAACTTTTCAGAAGCATCTAAATTAGGGGAAGGTGGATTCGGCTCCGTTTACAAGGTTTTGATGATTCAGAGTTTCAGATATAGATTCCTTATTTTTACCAACTTTTTATATGGTTTTATTTATTGCAAATTTTTATCAGGGAACTCTGCCTGATGGAACGCAAATTGCAGTAAAAAGACTATCAAAATTTTCTGGTCAAGGCTCGGAGGAGTTCAAAAATGAAGTAACGTTTATAGCTAAATTGAGGCATCGTAACCTTGTAAGACTTTTGGCATGTTGCTCGGAGGGTTATGAAAAGATACTCATATATGAGTATTTGCCGAATAAAAGTCTCGACTTTCACCTATTTGGTATGTCTTCATATAACCCCAGTAGCAGTGTTGCTTTCACTGCAATTTGTTGTTCAGCATTCAACAGTACAAACATAGAATTGGTTCCCAAGAAAAGTGGGAAAACTAAGAGCATGAGAACACGATCATAGTAGCTAAAACAACCATACCATGTTTTCCTTTCTTTAAAATACACATTACACTAAATTCAGTTATATCATGTTATAACTCATCTTTAAGAAGAAATGATAGATTCTTTTGGTTTTTTCCCGTCCTGTGGCTAAATCATAGCATTTGGTCTATTTTCTACTTTTCTGCTTCCCTCACTGTTTTGTTGTTCAAATCTCTATGATGTTATTGTGCTTTCAGATGTTGAGAGAAAAAAACAATTTGATTGGAAACTTAGATTAAGCATTATCAATGGAATAGCAAGAGGTATGTTATACCTTCATGAGGACTCTCAACTGAGAGTAATTCATAGAGATCTCAAAGCCAGCAACGTTCTATTAGACCATGACATGAATCCCAAAATATCAGATTTTGGATTGGCAAGAGCATTTGAAGTGGGACAGAACCAAGCAAATACAAAACGAGTAATGGGCACTTAGTGAGTTTTACTTATAGCAAATACTTTGAAAGCAATAAGATTTATCAATGCATATTTTAGTATTTAATTATAGTAAAATCAAATTCTTTGCTATATGTTTCCTGACACGAGATACTAACAAAGCTGTACTGATTTCCATTAGTGGATACATGGCTCCTGAATATGCTATGGAAGGGCTATTTTCCATGAAATCTGATGTTTTCAGCTTTGGAGTTCTTGTTCTAGAAATCATTTGTGGGAGAAAGAATGGTGAATTCTACCTGTCAGATGGTCAAAGTCTCCTTGTATACGTAAGTATCGACTCTAGTGTGGTATAGAAATTATTTAACAGTGTTAAGAGAACTAAGGCTTAAGGTTATTAAAAAACTACAAATACTTGTGTAGGCTTGGAGAATATGGTATGAAGGAAAATGTTTGGAATTGATGGATCCAATGCTGGAAAAATCCTTCAAAGGCAGTGAAGTAGGGAGGTGCATACAGATTGGTTTGTTGTGTGTTCAAGAAGATGCAAATGATAGACCAATCATGTCCGATGTTGTTGTCATGCTGGCGAGTGACACAGTGGCCATTCCAAAACCCAAATATCCAGCATTTTCAGTTGGAAGAATGGCCTCAAAGAAAGTCTCTACATCAAGAACTTCCGAGAATCTTTCCATTCATGATATAACAACCTCCATCACTTTACCTAGGTAATTTCATGATTGCACAATGGATTTGAATATATCACTTCAAAAGTGACAAATAAAGTTGTATTTATAATTGATTTAAATCAAATTATTTTTTAACTTATCCTCTCATGTTAACATTGAATGTACCCATACTTTTTACTTTAGAATATAGTTCAATCTCCAATATAAATATCTTGCTTTTGTTGCATTAGAATATAGATCAATTTCCAAGAAAAAACTACACAGACAAAAACCCACATGCATCCAAAGTTCATAAAACAAAATTATCGTCGCAAAGCAAGATACCTGAAATTGCTTGGGTGAGAAAACCATCTCCATTAACCCTGCAAGTCCTTGTCAAAGCCAGAACGAGAAGCACCCTGTGTTTCTCCAACAAGGAATCAAGCCTGACTGAGCCATCAGTCTTCTTCTTAACTGAAATGGTTCCATTATCTTCCACTCCGTTAAGTCATCATCAGGAACCTGAATGATAGGCAACACGCTAACATGAGAGAGGCAATTGGCCACACAACTAACACAGCTGATGTATATTCCCAAAGCAGTAAAGTCTGAGAAAAATTTCATAAAGAAGCAAATACCCATAAAAGGTCAAGAGGGAATTGGTAGCCAAATCTACGTATGAACCAAAAAGTTCATGTCTACACGGCAAGCTTTTGAAAGTAAGTTATCACGTCGTTTGGCAACCTCAAGGCTAATCACATCAACCCTTTTCTAATCAGAAGACATTAAGAGCTACTATATTTGTTCCCCGAAATTTAAAAGAAAAAAAGGTTTGACAAGAACAAATAGCCTCAAACTCACAGATCTTGCCACCATAACCCATTAAGAAACTATTTTCAACACCAACTAGGTAAGTTTGCTCTCGAGACTTACCCCCAATTTTCGAGCACAAAAAAGATCACCAAAACTCTCACAGGCATTTTCGCAAACAGTTCATAGCCACCGCAACTTAAACTTGTTTGTGTCAGTTTTCAACAACCAAAAATAAAGACTCCCCCTCAGATTCCTTTGCTACGAAGATGGTTACCAATATCATTACAACTAAGAAAAACAACTTTAGAAAAACAATAAATGCTAAGGACACAAAACTTTAACCAGAAAAATGCATAGATACCTGAGAATTTTTCAGAAAATGTTAAGAATTTAATAATGAATTTTCAGCAGTGATTTTGTGTTTTTTAATAGATAAGAAGAAAGGGTGTAAATATCATAAATGCATTGTTTGAAAATATACTAAAACAATTTGAAAATCATATGAGAAAAATTGTAGGAAAATAAAGCTTGTTAACAAGTAAGAGCAATTTGAAACGCTAAAATTAAATATTTTCCCAATTATTTATAGAAAAAATAAACTTTCCGCATTTTTAACATTATACTATTTTATTTTAACAAGTTAAAATTTAATATTTGTATTAATTTTAATTTTTTATATTTCTTTAAATATATATATATATATATATATATATATATATATATATATATTATTTTTATATTTTTTATTTATATATACATTTATTTTCTATTTTCGTTGTATTTGTTTAATTTGATCTTCATTTTCATTGTTCGTTTACGTTCTCATTTTTGTCAAATTTTGGTCAATTTGGTCTTTTTTATTAATGGTGTTTAAATAATTAACAATTTTGAATACTACATCTCACATGCTAGCTCCTAGTTTTTTTTATTTTTTTTATTTTTAATTTTTTTTTAATTTCAAAAAATTGTCCATGTGTCAAGTTACAATTATGTCACATGTCAATGCTAGTGTCAAGCGTCAGTTTATGGTTATATTATTTATTTTTCTTCAATTTAGTCTCGACATTCGTTATTTTTTGTTCAATCTGGTCTTATATTCATTATTTTGTTCAATTTAATCCTACTTCTTTCCTTTTCAAGTTGAAACCAAATTTATTTTTTTATAAATATTATATATTTATTTTTAAAATTGACATTATTATTAATTATTTTTGAAATTCAATTATAAATTATTATATTTAATTATAAATTAAATATAATTTTAAAATTCAATTGTTAAATAGAATATAATTATTTAAAGTATTATTAAGAAATTTTAAAAATATATATTAACATTTGTAAAATTGACATTTAAATTTAAAGTATTTAATATTTTTTATTGCATTTTAAATATTAAAATCTAAAATATTTTATATTTAAATGTTAATTTATAAATATTAGTTTACTTTTTCTAAAATATTTCTAATATTTGAAATATTTTTAAATATCAATTTTAAAAGAATCAGTATCTTAGAATATTAATATTAGAAGAAAATATTTAATAATTATATCATAATAATATTTTAAATAATTGTATTCTATTTAACAATTAAATCTAAGAATTATATTTTATTTATAATTTAATTTCAAAAATAATTAATAAAAATGTAAATTTTAAAAAAAAATATTAGTATAATTTCTATAAAAGATATTAAATTTGATATTAATTTGAAATTGAAAAAATTGATTCATTTTAACTAAAATTAGGATAAAAATGAACAAAAATAACAAATATAAGGATTAAATTGAACAAAAATAATAAATATAGGAACAAAATTGAAAAAAAAAATTAGCACAATTACAAAATGACACGTGGCATTGACATTGACACGTGATACAATTATGACTTGACACATAGACAATTTTTTTGAAATTAATAAAACAAATTAAAATAATTAAATAATTAAATAAAAATAAAAAAATAAAAAAAATCAGGAACTGACATTTTGCATGTACTCTTTAAGAAGTTAAATATTTAAACAACGTTAGTAAAAAAAACCAAATTGACCAAAATTTGACGAAAATAAGGACCTAATTGAACACAAAACGAAAATGATGACTAAATTAAATAAAAACAACGAAAATAAAGACAAAATGTATATTTAAGCCTACATTTATATGAAATTTAAAATTTGAGCAAAAATAACATTAAAAATAATACAAATCCTAAAATTTGAATAAAAATGGAAAATATCACTAGTGCAATAAGAGCTTTTGGCCCCCATTATTTTTGTCATTCTGTCTCGGTTTTAGACCCAAGACATATTGAGATGAGCCTTTTGGTCTCAGTTGCAAAGGAATCGGAGCCATAGAGGGACATTTTTGCTTCGGTTATATGAGAACCGAAGCCATCTTCACGCATCCAACCATCATCTTCACACACCAACCTGCAACAGACGCACAGAACAGCAGCGTCGTCGGCGCGCATTCCACCATGGAATCATTGTTCATGCACCTAAAAATGCAGCAACAACACCTTCATCGCGACGCACCTGTGGCAGCACACCACCGCGCCACCATGCTTCACGGCATCTGCCACAGTGCACCTCACCATGACAACCACCGCATCAAAACCAACAGCCACCACTACCTTCACCATGCGTGAAACAACAACATTCAACACACTTTGACAGTCACCGCGAGCCTCCACGCGTGAGCCAGAAACAGATCTGCAGCAACAAAACACCATGGACCTCGCCTAAACTATGGTAGTGGAGAATGCAGCTACAGTCACAGCTAAAGCAACTAGTCATGGCAGCGAGAGCACCTGCACACGCGAACCTGCATCTGCACCACGCTCACGGAGAGGAGAAAAATTTGGGTTGGCGTAGAGAAGATGAATAGGTGCAGGGTTCGCAAATTTGGAACCCTAAATAAGGGCTATGGCCTCGGTTCCATTAATAACCGATGCATAAAGTCGTATAGGCCTCAGTCCTATTCCACCCGAGGCCAAAGCCTCTGCTGTTAGTGGCAATTTTGAAATTTTGGGAAACACTGACGAGTTATAAGCCTTGGTTGAGTGATAACCGAAGCATAAAAGCTCTTACAGGCTTCGGTTTGACGGGGACCCAAGGCAAAAAAGTTTGAAAATTTTCAAAAATGCCACCGCGTCTTTATAGGCTTCGGTTCCGCAGTAATCGAAGCCTATAGGCGAGTTAAAAACGCGATTCTGCATTAGTGTATGTATTATGTATACGGAGAGATTTCGTTTTGTTTGTATACATATTGTTTTTCAATAGTTATGTTTCTATTTTTATCTTTTAATGAAAGTTATTTAAATTTAATTATTTTATAAATTTTTTTTTTTATGTTTTTAATAACTGCTTTTTAAAATTTAAAATATCTAAATTATTTATTTTTATGGTTATATTTAATAAAAATTATTTTATAGATTAATAAACTTGTATAAAAAAATCAATTTCATGTTGCTAATGAACGAACACAAAAAAAAAAACTAAAAACAGAAGAAATATGTTTTTTTTTTCATGAATAATCTAATTATATTAAATATTTTATTTATTTTATTATTAATTATAAAATAAATAATTTCAATTTAATTCAATTTTGTAATACTTATTTATAAATTATTATTTAAAAATATAGCTCAAAATTAATCTTATGGGTCATATCTATTATAATTTCTTACGCTCAAATTAGACAAGCCAACGAGAGGAGAAAAGAAAAACAACTTCCTGTAGATTAAAATTAATTTATATATGAATTAAATTTATTTTTTTAAGAATTCATATTGAAGTTTTTACTTTATATATACAGTACTAATTACACATGTACGTGTCCCGTTTTAATAATAAAATACTAGTAAAATAAAATATTTTAAAATTAATATTAAAAAAAAAGATAATCCAAAACATAAAATATATCGATCCACTCATCCAAAATATATAACTATAATAATATTACATTTATATATCCTATTTCCCTATACCTCTACTTCAAACCTAGATTAGATTTAGAATATTCTTAGACCAACTTTGACTTTATTTGAAATGTCTACAAATTAACAGTGTTATCACTGAGGTGCCATTGTTGACTATCTAGTGTGAATGAGAGTATATAAAATTCACTTCCACCATTAATATGGAAGCTTAAGAACTTCTATCTTCGGACTTCTGAGGTAATTCAGTGTGGTGGATATGATGGAATATTTTAGAGAATACATACACCAGTATTTATCTATGATAAATTATTGAATTTTATAATTTTAATATTTTTATTTTTTTTCTTAAAGAAATAATTCTGGAAGGTGAAATCAAATAATTTAGACTGGTTAAAAAAAATCCACAACACCCTTACTTCCACAGTTTTTTTACAGTCACCAAACAATAATAGAAGTTCCCAACAGTTAAATAAAAAGAAAATTTCAGACAAAATGTTATGAGGATAAATCTAAAATTCTACAATATATTTATATACCGAAAACTTAAAAAAAAAAACACTGTATTATAACGTTTTTGGATCAAATTAAATAAATATATATATTAGAAGCTAGAGAGTTAAAAAATTATAGGACAATAAATTGAAATTTCTTACATTCTGAAAAGTTAAAAAAAAAAATATTAAAGATAAAAGCAAAATTCGATCATTCATAGAGAAACCTTAAAATAATATTGACAGAAAAAAAAATTTGGAAGTCATCCTCTACATTTTTTTTATATATTGAATATTCAAAATTTTTACACTTTTAAATTGACTTTATAGCTTTAAATTTTTTGTTAGATAAATAACAATTGTTACTTCCTTATCCAATAAAAAATTTACACGACAGATACCTAATTAAAAAATATAAAATTTTGAATATCCAATAAAAAAAATAATAGAAGTTACCTAAATTTATTATGTACTTAGAAACTTAACTAAACATAAATTTTACATGAAAATCAAATTAAGAATTTCTCAGACATCCAGGAACAACATTATTTTGCATATTCTCTTCTTTGTCGTTCAGATGAAAATGGTATAGTTATCTATAGGAAAAATTGAACATGTACCTGAAGTCAGAATGGCTGCTAGATACAAACTCATATGGACTAGTCAGAATTTTACCAGTGCTTGCGCTCAATTATTGGCTAGGATAGTTCAAATTTTATACGTGTTGAATTTCAGATTTAAAGTTTTTCTCATTCAATACCTACTGTTGAAGAACAGTTAATGGTATTTTAGCAGTAAAAGTTGACAATTGAGAATGAATAACACATGAAACTCTTATGCATTACTTGCTATATGTTTCAATAATTGTAGAAAATAACATAATTAAGAAGGTAGTTCATGATAGAAATGCAAACACTATGCTTTACATTCATGTTGCTGCTGAATTTCAGATCATTCATTACAAAGGCTGAGGAAGAGGTATACCTGGGAAGTAACTGCCATAACACCACCCAACAAACACTCAGCAGTGAATACCAAACCAACCTTGATAAAATCCTGGCCTGGATGCCCTCTGATGCAGCCACAAGCAGTGGTTATAACCTCACAACCATAGGCACCAACAATAGCTCTGTGTATGGCCTCTATGATTGTGGGGGTGGCTTGGCTGGATACTTTTGTCAATTTTGTATTGCCACTGCTGCAAGAGAAGCCCCTCAGCTCTGCTCCAATAGGGAGTCTGCTGTGGTGTGGAATGATTACTGCGTTATAAGGTACTCAAATGAAAACTTCTTTGGGAAAGCTATGACATACCCAACATGGCATACTATTGGAACAAAAAACATATCCAACACGTCAGAGATTCAGACAGGTGAGGATTTTGTGAGAAGTATGATCAGAAAAGCAACTAATGAAACTAACCTGTTGTACTGTAAGGATGGCTTCAATTTGAGTGCCACTGAGAGTAGGTATGGCGTGGTGCAATGCACCAGAGATCTCACAAATGAAGGGTGCAGACAGTGTTTGGAGGACATACTAGCTGAAGTTCCCACATGTTGTGAACAAAAAATAGCATGGTTTATTTGGTCTGGAAGTTGTTTGATAAGGTATGATGATCATATGTTCTACCTTCTTAACACCGAACCACCTTCAGCTCCGGCGCCCAATACACAAGGTGAATCTGAATCCATTTTATATTTATGAACAAATATTAGTTGTTAATATATTAGTTTTTGTTAGTGGAAGGATTCAAACCAACGGGATATTCCTTCCTCTTTTATCACCAAATCAACCTTGTATTCTCATTCATCTTTTACATTGTCGCAGAGAAACAAGGGGGTGATAACAGATCAAAAATATTGATCATTAGCTTCAGTGTGATTGGGCCAATAATTGTACTATGTTTCAGCGTATATTGCTTTTTGCACAGGAAAAAAATGAGAAAAGGTATATCAAGAAAAAATGACGGGTGGAGTTAGAGAGAGTAACTTCTCCAAGCACACATTCCTTGATTTTCTTCTAGTCAGATAAAACTAGTTTGCTCAGATATGAACTCACAAACGTCTCTTTGTAGAACGGCTTCCTCTACCTTTATTTCCCAAAATTCAACCAGAAGAAATAGGGAACACGGACCTGCCTAGAATCCCATTAATCACAATTCAGAAGAGTACTGATAACTTTTCAGAAGAATCTAAATTAGGGGAAGGTGGATTCGGCTCCGTTTACAAGGTTTTTGATGATTTGGATTTTCAGATATAGATTTCTTATTTTTACCAACTTTATATGTGCTTTTATTTATTGCAAACTTTTATCAGGGAACTCTGCCTGATGGAAGGCAAATTGCAGTAAAAAGACTCTCAGAATTTTCTGGTCAAGGTTCAGAGGAGTTCAATAATGAAGTAATGTTTATAGCTAAACTGAGGCATCGCAACCTTGTAAGACTTTTGGCATGTTGCTCAGAGGGGAATGAAAAGATACTTGTATATGAGTATTTGCCGAATAAAAGTCTCAACTTTCACCTATTTGGTATGTTTTCACATAACTCCAGTACCTGTGTTGCTTTTACTGCAATTTGTTTTTCAATTCTCTACTACACAAATGGTATCGGTTCCCAAGACAAGCGGGGAAAACTATGGAGCTTTAATGTAGTTGTCTTGGCATGTATATTGTACTATTATAATTTTAAAATAAGAGCAGCAGGACGAGATCATAATATCTAAAGAAATCATGCCATGTTTTCTTCTTTCAAAGTCACAAACTAAATTCAGTTATATCATGTAATTAATAATCATGTTATAAGTCATCTGTAAGGGGGAAATGGAAAATTATTTTGGTATAGCATTTGATGTATTTGCTATCTTTTTGCTTCACTAACTGTTTGTTGTTTAAATATTTATGCTGTTGATGTGGCCAGATGTTGAGAAAAGAAAACAATTCGACTGGAAACTAAGATTAAGTATTATCAATGGAATAGCAAGAGGTATTTTATACCTTCATGAGGACTCACAACTCAGAGTAATTCATAGAGATCTCAAAGCTAGCAATGTTCTATTAGACCATGACATGAATCCCAAAATATCAGATTTTGGACTGGCAAGAGCATTTGAAATAGGTCAGAACCAGGCAAATACAAAACGAGTATTTGGCACTTAGTGAGTTTTACTTATACCAAATACTTTTAAAATAATAAGATTTATCAGTGCATATTTTAGTATTTAATTGTAGTAAAATGAAATTATTTTCTATATGTTACTTGACATGAGATAAATAATAAAGCTCTATTGATTCTCATTAGTGGATACATGGCTCCTGAGTATGCTATGGGAGGGCTATTTTCAGTCAAATCTGATGTCTTTAGCTTTGGAGTTCTCGTTCTAGAAATCATTTCTGGGAGAAAGAATGGTGGATTATACCTGTCAGAGGATCTAACTCTTCTTTCATATGTAAGTCTTCTTTCTTGTATGGTCAAGAAATTATTCAACAATGCTACGATAACTAAAGCTTAACAATGCTATAAAACTACAAATACTTGTGTAGGCTTGGAGAACATGGTGTGAAGGAAAATGTTTGGAATTGATGGATCCAATGCTCGAAAAATCCTTCATAAGCAGTGAAGTAGAGAGGTGCATCCAGATTGGTTTGTTGTGTGTTCAAGAAGATGCAAAAGATAGACCAACCATGTCCAATGTTGCTGTAATGATAGCCAGTGACACAGTGGCCCTTTCAAAACCCAAACACCCAGCATTTTCAGTTGGAAGATTGACCTCAGAGGAAGTCTATACATCAAGAAGTTGTAAAAATCTTTCCATTAATGATATAACATCATCTATTACTTTACCGAGGTAATTGCACAAAGGATTTAACTTCAAAATATATAATGTATATAATATAGTAGGACCCAAGTTCTGTGTTGTTGGAAGGATAATATATATAATAACATTAAAACTTAAATTATTAATATTTATAAAAATAAATTTTAATCATTTATTATAATATTGTAAGCCCCAAGTTCTCGGTTCACCTTATCTAATTTATGATGGATCAGCGGTGGGACAAGACAAAACTAGCTGGGCTGACTCACTTTAAAAAAGAGACAAGTGCAGTTATATTTATCATTGATGTAAACAAATTCTCTATTAGTTTATCTATTAACACTAGCATTTAATGCACCCATACCTTTTACTTTAGAATACAGTTCGGTCTCCAAGATAAACATCTTTCTTTTGTTGTATTAGAATATTAATCAATTTCCAAGAAAAAATTGTACCTTGACCAAACCACACAAAAGATATATGTTCACCACAACATGCAACCAAAGTTACTAAAAAATAAATTATCATCACAGACAAAATACCTGAAACTGCTGGTGTGAGAAAACCATCTTCAATAACCCTGCACGTCCCTATCAAAGCCAGAACAAGCTGGCAACGCAGGAGTGCCGAACAAAGTTGATTCACATTCCCGAAGCAGCAAAGTCTGCGAGAATTTTCATAAACAAGCAAATATCCATAAAAGTTCAAGTGGGAATTGGTAGCCATATGTACGTATGAGCTAAAATGTTCATCTCTACTCGACAAGCTTTTGAAAGTAAGCTATCACATCCTTTAGTGACCTCAAGGTTAGTCGCAATAACCCTTTTCCAATCAGAAAACACCAAGAGCAAGTATATTTGTTCCCAAAAATTGAAAAGAAAAAAATGTTTGATGAGAACAAAATAGCCTCAAACTCACAGAATTTGTCACCACAACCCTTTAAGAAAATATATACAAAACTAACTAGTCACCATAGCTCTCCTAGGCATTTTCACAAACAGTTCATAGCCACTGCAACTTAGACTTGTTTGATTGAAACTCAAATAAGATTATTAATGTGTTAAGTTTATGAGTTTCAACGACAACCAAAAAACTAGACTCCTGTTTTCCCTGGGCATGCTCAAACGTGCAGATTCCTTTGTGAAGAGAATGCATACCATCATCATTACAACTAAGCAAAACAACTTTAGAGAATTTTAAAGAAAAAAAAAAAAAAAGAAACAATACATCCATAAAAACCTGATGAGAATTTTTTGGAAAATGCTTGGAATTTGAAAATGATTTTTCAGCCGGGATTTAGTGTTTTTTTTTATAGATATGAAATGCATTATTTAAAAATATATTAAAAAATTATACCGCTTTAAATATATAAGAAACATTGCAGGAAACTAAGGATTGTTAGCAAATAAGTTTTATATGACACGTTAAAATGACATGTTTTCCTAATTATTTATGGCAAAATTTAGACATTTATTTAAATAAATAAATTTTAATTAATTATTCATATAAGTTTTAATTTTAAATATTTATTTAAAAAATAAACATCATTTACTTTTAATCTGATGTGTAGTTTATAGTTTAAACGAAAATAATATTAAATGAATCCAAGATTTTAGAATATTTGACATATTTGAGGTATGAGAAGAAGTTTTTTTGGTTAAAATATATATTTTTTGTCTTTATTATTGTTCAATTCTTTCCGTTCAACTCTAATATTCTTTTTTTTAATCATGTATCAATTTTCGTTAATTTTGTTTAATTTAGTTATTTTTTTTAAAACAATTTAAATCATGAATGGTGTTAAACAATGACGATTACATGTCAACTTCATGATTTTTTAATTTTTTTATTTTTTTAATTTTTTAATTTTAAAAAAAAATGTCCATATGTCAACTCAGCAACGTGTCAGATGTCAAAGTTTTTTTTATTTATTTAATTTAGTCCCTATATTCGTTATTTTTATTTAATTTAATCCTAATATTTTTAAAAATGATGAAATTTTGTCCTCTCTAACTTGTGACTAAATTTAACTTTATATAAATGTTACACTCATATTTTTATTAAAACTCACATTTTATTAAATAATTTTGGTTTAGGGTTAGAGTTCCTTTAAAATTAGAATGAAAATGTTAAAGACGAAAATTAATATTATTGATTAAAATTTGAAGAGGTTAAAAATCACATGTGATTTTTTAAATTTTGAGGTTCAAAAGTGGAAGTAACACCCTTAGTTTATGTGATATATAATTTTAACTTCTTAAAATTTTAAATCAATAGTTTTAGTCCTCATTTTTAACATTTTTGTTCTAATTTTAAAGTAACTATAACCGTAAACCAAAAATTTGTAATAAAAATGTGAATTTAATAAAAATACTAGTGTAACATTAATATAAAAATTAAATTTGGTCTCATTTTAGAGATAGATAAAATTGTTCCATTAAAAAAAAAATGGGACTAAATTGAAAATATAGGGATTAAATTGAATATAAAACATTAACTTTGACATGTGGCATAATGCTGGGTTGACATGTGGCATGCTGCTGGGTTGACATGTGAATATTTAAAAAAAAATTAAAAATCAAAGTGATACGTGACAACCACTGTTCGTTACCATTAATTGTTTAAACGACGTTAGAAAAATATTACCAAATTAAATAAAATTGATGAAAATTGGGACTTGATTAAATAAAAAGAAAATTGGGACTTGAATGTTGAGTTTATATGAGTGAGAGATGATGCTTGAGCAAATCATTATTGAAATGTTTTTGAAATATCTTTGAAAATTGGTTTGATTGTACTCTTGAGGTTGATTTCTCTTATATTTTTGTTTAGTGAAGGATTTTTGCTCGACGGAAAATAAAATACAAACACGATCTTAATTTTGTCCTATTTTTACTCCACCAAAAGATTTATCCCTCAAACAAAAATAGAATTGAAAGTAACCTTAATTTCACTCGAGTGAAGGATATTTCAGTCAAGTAAATAACATTGTAACCCAACCTATGTTTTGCCTACTTTTTGCTCAAGAGAGCATATTTTCACTCAAGAAAAAAATATTTTCTAAAGCTAAAAAAATTCTCTTTCTTCTTCTAGTTTCTTAAATTCATAGAATGTAAATGTTTATAAATGCAAATCGAATATTAACTTACATACATAAACATATATATATATATATATATATATATATATATATATATATATATTTAGTCCTTGAATTTTGACATAAAATTAAAATTTGTCATTGTCCAAAAGTTTGATATATATTTTCTCCCCAAACTCGCAAAATTAATGGATATAGTGTTTTTAACCTAATTATGTTAAATATTTTTGATATGTCAAACACGTTTTATGTAACGTCCCATTTAATTAATATGCGTAATTAAAGAAATGTCACACAATTATAATATAACAATGCAGTCCTAGAGTTTAAACATAACGCCGTACAAACCAAGGCACATTGCGATGCCACAAAAAAAAAAGGAAACATGTTAAACAGTTTACTGGAATCCTAGAGAGATATAAAAGCGGACAAGTACATGGGCCGTAGCCCTAAAGATAGCCCAAGAAGGATAGAAAGTCCAACCCAAGAAGGCTAAGCAGCGAATTTGTCTCTCCCTTGTTGACCACGGTTACCTCTCGCGTCTGCTTCCATCAATAGAATTGATGATCATCGCGAAGATAGAAGAACACCATACAAAGCAACCAACAAGAACGGGTAAGCTAGAGCCAACAATAATTTCATCATGCAATCAAATGTACCTTCATAGCCAATATACACATATACAACATACACATATCACTCAAACATATTATGACCCTTCAATCAATACACTAAGACTCGACTCATCCGGATACATATAGTCTGGTCGGATTCAGCGGATGCTTGCACTTGTGGTGGATACCTCTGCTCACCCCCGAGCTAAGTGTTACAAGTGTTATAATGAATCAAATTTTCCTCACACACAAGGTTAGCCCTTAATGAATTTCGGGCCTCCTGCTACTCTCACCACAGGAGTTAGTCCGCTCTAAGTGAGACTAACTGACTCATTAGAGTGTCAGGATGCAACCTTACCTTGAATCCTTACCAGACCATATAGATGGGGCACCACCATGGACACCCACTAACAGGGGCCATGGAATTACGTCCCGACCACTGAAGCACGACCCTGAAAGTCTCACCTAGAGACTCCAAGGAATTACGCACTGACATAGACCAACTAATATAAACAGTCAAGAATTTTCACATACATCACACATGAAAGTTCATGCCAACACCCATAACCAACTCCTCAATTCTCATACGTTGAATCATTACCAACTCGTTATTCCCAACCATGAGTAAAGTGTTTCTCCTCATAACATAACCATGCCACTGGTTTACCAACCATCAAGATTTATTGTTGCTCATGCCAAATTTGTGACTATACGCACATATATATGTATCCAACTTCTCATGTACAACTCATATACAAATCATGCCAAGCCCACAATTCCCCACGAATAAACTCCTCCCAACATGCATACTCATTTCCCTCATGCCATCATATAATAGTACAATAAAGCACAGTTCAACCATCAAAAGACAAGAAAAACCCCAAGCTGAACGCAACCTCGCTCAACCCGTCGCTCAGGCTGAGGAGTCTTGTCCAGGCGAGAGTCTCTCGCTCAGGCGAGTCCTCTTCGCCTAGGCGAGAGTTCGCAAATCTGGAACAGGGGCCTCCGCACGTTCTCGCTTACGCGAGACTCGCCTCGCCTGGGCGAGACGCTCGCTTTCTCGAAATTGAGCGAGCCACCTGGGCGGCCATTTGCGCGAGAAGGCCTGGGCGAGCCTCTGCTCACCTCGCCTAGGCGAGATGAGCTCGCTTGGGCGAGTTTAACAGTCGCCGCCACTGCCATGTCTGTAACAGTCGTATTTTGCACATGCCAACAACAACACCAACCATCTCATGCATTCACAACAACATACCAGTTCAAGGATCATAAAAAAAATATACCGTAAACAGCTTATAATCACATTAAACAGATTAAACAGAGAGATTCTAGCTTCCCGTACTTGGATAAAGCTAGCTGGAAACCTCGACACCCAACTGTGGAGCACGAACAGCTTCTAAGAACAGACTCAGAGGTGAGCTAGGGATGGCCAAGCTGAATGCGAACGGAAGGTGTCGTGAAACCCTAGCAGAGAAGACGGCTGCGGCTCAAAGCACCAAGGGGTAGACTCTGAAAGAGTAGGATAAGTGAATTAGGGCAAACATTTTGGCTAGTTTTATACTTTGGGCCAGCCCTTAGGCCCAATAGCTTAAAGGCAGCCCTTAAAACTTTAGGGCAGAAAACTGGGCCTTACATTTTATGCTAGCATTTGAGTTTTTTCATCGTATATGAATGATTTATTATTTTACTTAAATGAATTATATAATATAACAATGTTTATTGAGATTGATGGAATTTATGTTATATGAAAATGGTTATCAAAATTAATTAGAATTATGTGAATTTGTGGTCACATATTAGGGATGATATTGGATTGTTGTTTGATTTTACTATTTAAGTATTGAAATTTATCTTTTAACACGTATCATCTTGTTTTATATAGATGATTAAATCACATAGATATAAGTTCTTACACACTATGACATAGGTAGATGCACGACTTGAGTTGTATTGAACTTATACCGATCTTTTCCTTAGATTGCTTGTAAATAAAATACAAGTCTTGAATGTTGGATCAAAGGTTAGTGAGACATATTTGATGTGTGTCTTCTGGTAGACGCAAGTTGATATTTCACTTGTTGAATATATTTTATGTATAATCTCATACATATATTTATTATTTGTTGAATTTTGAATGAAAAATATATTATAATTTGTTAATTAAAATTCATCTTTAGATCTATATATTCTTAAAACAATTTTTTTCTTAAAATATATAACTTTTCATGGGAAATATTGGTCCATTAAGAGAGAAAATTGATATTTAATGACAAAAAAAAATTGTTTTTAAAGTATTAAATTTATTATCAGCCCATTATAATAATGATTACATAAATATAAATAAAATGTTATTGTTGTGGTTGATGTTACGGTGATTAAAGATCTTATGGAGTTTTAATTAGGTTGCATATTCTTCAAAGTTGTCTTTGTTTTGATTCCGTGTTGGCAAAGTTTTCTTATGGTCATTGTCGTGGTAATAAGTCAGAGATAGTGCTTTTGCGTCTTGATTAGGTTTCTTCTGTGACGGACTTGGTATATATTGAATTTATATTTTACAATAATAATCATTTATAAATTCTTGTTTAATACAATACCAAATATAAAAAAAGTACCACTTTAATATATAATTTTTTTTAAAAGAGGTATTAAAATATATGTTTCATTCAATTTTAAGTTCCTGGAAATTTTAAATTGTTAATTGAGTATTTACCGCTAGATTTTGGTAGATTTTTTTGTTAGTTAAGTGATATGATTATAAATTGAATGATATGACATTTATTTTGTCTCGTTATCTTTTGTGCATAAATTATGTAATTTTATAATTATATAATTTTGTAATTCTTTAATTTTATAACTTTTTTATCTATAAATATCAATAGTTAGTTTTTTGGTCGGTGCATAAATTTGAATCCACGATCTTTTTCATTATTTCTATATCAACCTGAACTCTTCTAAATATTATTGGGAGACTTGAACTCAGTACCTCTCACGACCTCTCCCTTCCAAATTTGTAATTTTATTCTTTTATAATATTATATGACTATATAAGAACAAATTTATATCTCCGTTATTTAGAGTCAAGTAATGAAGAGAGGACTTCCACATATAACTATGTTGACTTAAGACAGTGATACTATTTGATCGGAATATACATGTATAATCAAATCCAAGTGATACTTTGTATACTGTATCTATTTTTGATATAATCATTTTTTGAGCAAATAATTGAAGCAACTGCAGGGTTATTATGGTGGGAAAAAAACTACACCTGAGATCAACATGCTATGGTTTCCTCTTGTTGCTGTTGCTGAGTTTCAGACCACATGTTACGAAGGCACAAACACCCATTTTTGTGGGAAGCAACTGCCAAAACACAACCCAGCAACCTCTCAACAGTGTATACCAAACAAATCTTGAGGAAATGCTCAGATGGGCATCTTCAGATGCAGCCACAAGCAAAGGTTATAACTACAAAAGCATAGGCAACAACAGTCCTGTGCATGGCCTCTATGATTGTCGTGGTGATGTTGTCGGATACTTTTGTCAATTCTGTGTCTCTACTGCTGCCAAAGAAGCCCCTCAGCGCTGCCCCAACAGGGTCTCTGCTATGGTTTGGTATGACTTTTGCGTTCTAAGATACTCCAATGAGAGCTTTTATGGGACTGTTTTAACAAATCCGTCATGGCATGCTCTTGGAGAGAAAAACATATCCAATATGGAAGATATTCAGAAAGGTAATGATTTTATGAGAAGTTTGATCAGAAAAGCAACTAAGGAGACTAACCAGTTGTTTTATATGGATGTCTTTAATTTGAGTTCCACTGAGAGAAGATATGGCTTGGTGCAATGTTCTAGAGATCTCACAAATGAAGGGTGCACACAGTGTTTGGAGACCATATTAGCCCAAGTTGCCAAATGTTGTGAACATAAATTGGGATGGTCGATTTGGACCGGAAGTTGTGTGATAAAGTATGACGATTATATGTTCTACCAAACATCTTCAGTTGCTGAACCTAATCTTCATATAGGTGATTCATTGATCTTCTTAGTTCTCAGATTTTGTGAGAATTATCATTGTATTGATTTGAGAAAAACGTACTATAGAAAGAGAAGAAACAGAGCTTATATAAAACTCTGTATAACAGAAAAAAACCTGATACAAAAACTGATGTGTAACCGCTATAACCATAAGAAAAACTATCTAGTAATAGATGTTAGAGTAACACTTTTTTCACTTCTTCTACTGTAAATTGGAATAGTAGTGACTTTCTATGACACAGGTAATACTTGTTTGTTTATTTATTGAAGTTGATTTCTTGGGAAAATGAATTATTCTACTTTTATATTGTTGCAGCTAAACAAGGGGGCAATAATAGGTCAAAAATCTTGATTATTAGCTTCAGTGTGACGGGGTCAATAACTGTACTATGTTTGAGTGTATATTGGTGGTGGTGTAGAACTAGAAAAGGTAATTTCCTTGAACAATACATGACTATTTTTTTGATGGCTTATTTGCCATCCCGTATTCAAATATGGTTATTTAGTTCACACAAGAACTCGCAAACATGACTATGTAGATGGGCTGATATCTCATGTCGTTCGTCTATCATCATATCACAATGTTCAAACTGAGGAAACACTGAATTCAGACCTTCCTACTATACCATTAATCACAATTCTACAAAGTACTGATAACTTTTCTGAAGTATCAAAACTGGGAGAAGGTGGATTTGGCCCAGTATACAAGGTTTTAATGATTTAGAATTTTGGATTTGGATTTTTATTTTTGTCATCTTTCATTATGCTTCTATTGATTGATCTCTATGTTTATCAGGGAATTCTGCCAGATGGAAGACAAATTGCAGTTAAAAGGCTGTCAAAATTTTCTGGTCAAGGTTCAGAGGAGTTCAATAGTGAAGTAATGTTTATAGCTAAACTCCAGCATCGCAACCTTGTGAGACTTCTTGCATGTTGCTTGGAGGAAAATGAAAAGATACTAGTTTATGAATATTTGCCTAATAAAAGCCTCGACTTTCACCTGTTTGGTATGTTCTTACACAGCTTCATAGCTTCAATGAAAAGTACAAATGCTTGCTCAGCAATTTTTTCTTTGCAATTTTAGGTTTAAAAATAGAAGTTACTCTTGATTCACAAGTCAAGTGGTTCTATTATGAGCTTTAAAGTACTTCATGTATATGGGGTACTATTGATTTTAAGAATAAAAATAGCAAGATTGGGTGTTCTTACCTGAATTTACCGAGGAGTCTTCGAGTTGAGTCAACGCTCTCTCTAGAAGTCGGGCTCCAATTAATGAGTATTTTGCACTGAGCTCCAAGGGAGGTCAGAGGGAAGATCTAGCTGCTGCATAAAACTTTTTGATGCTAAAGTAATTAGAGAGTATGGACTAAGTTTAAAGAGTGTTTAATATTGAATAGTGTGTTTACTCCCTGTATCATAGAGTGTATATATAGGATAAATTGATCCATGAGTTTTGTTAACAACTTATATAGGATAAAAATAATAATAACAGAGAGATAATATAATGATAATGGTAACTGGTCATTAATAAACTCTGGTTGGACCAGTGCAATCCGGACTTTAGCATAATCATGCAATGAATAATCATGTTATAGATAATCTTTAAGGATAAAATACTAAATTCTTTTCCTAGGCTAAGGCCAAATCTCATTTGGTTTTTGGTAGATTTTGCTTCAAATACTGTATTGTTGCTCAATTTCGTCTCTGTTATTGTGTTGTCAGATAATGAGAGAAAAAAGCATTTTGATTGGAAATTAAGATTAAGCATTATCAATGGAATAGCAAGAGGTATTTTATACCTTCACGAGGACTCTCGACTTAAAGTAATTCACAGAGATCTCAAAGCTAGCAATGTTCTATTAGACCCTGAAATGAATCCCAAAATATCAGATTTTGGATTGGCAAGGACATTTGAAAAAGGACAGAACCAGGCAAATACAAAACGAGTGATGGGCACTTAGTAAGTTTTACTCATACCAAACATTTCTTAAACAGTAAGTAATTTAGAAAAAATAAATCTTTGTTTCCCTACACATTGACATGCCAAATAATAAAGCTCTATTGATTTGCAATAGTGGATACATGGCTCCTGAGTATGCTATGGAAGGATTGTTTTCAGTGAAATCTGATGTTTTCAGCTTCGGAGTTCTAGTTCTAGAAATCATTTGCGGGAGAAAGAATAGCGGATTCTATCTGTCAGAGCATGGTCAGACTCTTCTGTTGTATGTAAGTCTCCTCAGTTATATATGGCCAACAAACTGTTCAACAGCTCTAGTTAATGCTTAAAAATATTAACAAACTACAAAATACTTGTAGGCTTGGAGAATATGGTGTGAAAGAAAATGTTTGCAAATGATGGATCCAACACTGGAAAAATCCTTTGTAGGAAGTGAAGTTGAGAGATGCATACAGATTGGTTTGTTGTGTGTTCAAGAAGATGCAAAAGATAGACCAACCATGTCTGATGTTGTTGTAATGTTGGCAAGTGACGCAATGACCCTTCTAGAACCCAAGCACCCACCATTTTCAGTTGGAAGAACGACCTTAGAGGAGTTCTCTACATCAAAAAGTTCCAAGAATCTTTCCATTAATGATGCAACAACCTCTATTACTATACCGAGGTAATGAACATTTTTGTATTTGATTTCATTTATTCTCCTCATGGGACATTGCATGTCACCTCACAAGTCGTCAGCACCAACACACCACCATGGCAGCTTAGTCACAGTTCCATTATCAATATTGTACTCTCTTAAGGTGCAAGCTGAAGAAAAAGCTGATGTACATTTCATATACAACAATGTTTGAGAAAAAAAAAGAGGCAAATATCCATGTATGTTTAAGGTGAAATGGAAACTAAATACCTGTCAGTAATAAATATAGCCCAATATTTGTTCCTAAAAATAGAAAGGAAAGAAGAATTGCAATGAGAAGAAAACAGCCTCAAACTCATATGCCATGACAACCCATTAATAAGATATAAGATAATACTTAGGATTCCAACACGGCAAGGTAACTCGGATATAAAGCTCTTAATAAAGAATTTCAAATCCCCAAATTTGCAGCGATGAAAGAATCATTTCATTCATTTTGTAATAAGCATCACCATATCCTCGTTTTTCTTTGCAAATCCATGGCCTTTCTGCTCCATGGCTCTCCCAAGCATTTTCACAAACAGGCCACATCCACCACCAACTCATTCTTGTTTGAGTGATAACAAAAAAACAAAATGTCATTATTAATGTGTGAAGTTGTTATATTTTCCAAGAAAGAGACTCCTAGTTCCTATGGGCATGCACGTGCACTAATCATTTGAGGTGAACCAAAAAAGTTGTAGAAAACAAATACCCTTCAGAGAATCAAATTGTACAGAACCTTAGCTGCATCATCTTGTGAACTGCAGCGACTTACATATATCTTCTTGATGGTTTTAAAATCGACTATAGAAAACCAGCATTGGTTTATTCTGACAACCATTCAACCAGACAAACTATTTCTAATCAAGTTCACATGAAAGAATCTCATACATTCAAAAACTAAATTGATTGTTTATCCTTTTTTTCATTATTATTGTGTTGTTGTTGTCCTTTTTCTATTATAAAACAAGGTTAAATGACTAAATTTTACTAAAATGAATGAGATGCTCACAGTTTAATCTTAAAAAAAAGAAGGAAAATTTTCATATAGTACTGAATGTATAATAAATACAAAGTGGTACCTGAAAATTTGTAGCTTCAAGTTTGAAATTAACGTAACAGAAGACTTGTTTGTCTCCAAAAAAATCTCATACGACTATTTTTCCGTTCTCATCAAATATGGTCGAAATAGAATTTCTCTTTTTCTTTACAAAAACTCTCTCAATTATTTGTTTTTCTTACTCTCAAACAGAATTCTCAAATTAAATAGAATAGAATCAAATAATTTTCATATATATATATATATATATATATATATACTTACCATGTTTATAACTGGGTCGTTATATAATCCAAATTCCGACATTCAATTTTTTTCTTTTTTTTCTTTTTGACATATTGTTGCAAGAATGAAGTTTAAAACTCGGTTTTCATAAACCAAATTTTGACTATGAAGTATTCCGTTTGAAAAAAAAACAAAAGAATTAACGGTGTTAATTACTTGGGAGAAAGTTTCCACATATTGCAGATAAGAGGGTAATACTATTTGATCAGAATAGACATGGTCAAATGCATTAGTTGGTCTAATCAAATGCATTACTTGGTATAATGTTTTGATTTTTATATAATCAACATCTGAGTAAGTCTTTAAGGCAAACTGCAGATATGGTGGAGAAAAATCTACACCTGAGATTAATATGCTATGGTTTTTTCTTACTGTTGAGTTTCAGACCACGTGTAACGAAGGCACAAACACCGATTTTTGTGGGAAGTAATTGCCAAAACACAACCCAACAACCTCTCAGCAGTGTATACCAAACAAATCTTGAGAGAATGCTCAGATGGGTATCTTCAGATGCAGCAACAGGCAAAGGTTATAACTACAAAAGCATAGGAAACAACAGTCCTGTGTATGGTCTCTATGAATGTCGTGGTGACGTGGGTAGATACTTTTGTCAATTCTGTGTCTCTACGGCTGCCAAAGAAGCCCCTCACCGCTGCACCAATAGGGCCTCTGCTATGGTTTGGTATGATTTTTGCATTTTAAGGTACTCCAATGAGAACTTTTTCGGAACTGTTTTAACAAACCGATCATGGCATTCTCTTGGAGACAAAAATATATCTAACAAGGAAGATATGCAGAAAGGTGATGATTTTTTGAGAAGTTTGATCAGAAAAGCAACTACGGGTACTACTAATCAGTTGTTTTATATGGATGTCTTTAATTTGAGTTCTACTGAGAGAAGGTATGGTTTGGTGCAATGCACTAGAGATCTCACAAATGAAGGGTGCAGACAGTGCCTTGAGACCATATTAGCACAAGTTGCAAAATGTTGTGAACATAAATTGGGATGGATGATTTGGACCGGAAGTTGTTTCATAAAGTATGATGATCACATGTTTTACCAAAAATCTTCAGTTGCTGAGCCTAATCTGCAAATAGGTGATTCATTGATCTTACAGTAACACTTTTTTCACTTGTTCTTTTGTAAAATGAGTAGTAATCACTTTCTATGACAGGTGATTCTTGTTTGTTTATTTAATGAAGTTGATTTCTTTGAAATATTAATTATTCTTCTTTTATCTTGTTACACCTAAACAAGGGGGCAATAATAGGTCAAAAATCTTGACTATTAGCTTCAGTGTGACGGGGTCAATAACTGTTCTATGTTTGAGCGTATATTGGTGCAGGAATAGAACTAGGAAAGGTAATTTCCCTGAACAATAAATGACTACTTTTTTGATGGCTTATTTGCCATCCCATACTCAAATATGATTATTTAGTTCACACAATAACTCACAAACTTGACTATGTAGATGGGTTGATAACTCGTGCCATTCGTCTATCATCATATCACAATATTCAAACTGAGGATACACTGAATCCAGACCTTCCTACTATCCCATTAATCACAATTCTACAAAGTACTGATAACTTCTCTGAAGTATCAAAACTGGGGGAAGGTGGATTTGGCCCAGTGTACAAGGTTTTAATGATTTGGACTTCTGGATATAGATTATTTATTTTTATCATCTTTCAATATGCTTTTATTGATTGATCGCTATGTGTGTCAGGGAATTCTGCCAGATGGAAGACAAATTGCAGTTAAAAGGCTGTCAAAATTTTCTGGTCAAGGTTCAGAGGAGTTCAATAATGAAGTAATGTTTATAGCTAAACTCCAGCATCGCAACCTTGTGAGACTTCTTGCATGTTGCTTGGAGGAAAATGAAAAGATACTAGTTTATGAATATTTGCCTAATAAAAGCCTCGACTTTCACCTCTTTGGTATGTTGTTACACAGCTTCATAGCTTCAATGAAAAGTACAAATGCTTGCTCTGCAATATTTTCTTTGCAATTTTAGGTTTAAAAATAGAAGTTATTCTTGATTCACATGTCAAGTGGCTCTATTATGAGCTTTAAAGTACTTCATGTATATGGGGTACTATTGATTTTAAGAATAAAAATAGCAAGACTGGGTGTTCTTAACGGAATTTACCAAGGAGTCTTCGAGTTGAGTCAACCCTCTCTCTAGAAGTCGGGCTCCAACTAATGAGTATTTTGCACTGAGCTCCAAGGGAGGTCAGAGGGGAGATCTAGCTGCTGCATAAAACTTTTTGATGCTAAAGTAATTAGAGAGTATGGACCGAGTTTAAAGAGTGTTTAATATTGAATAGTGTGTTTACTCATAGAGTGTATATATAGGATAAATTGATCCATGAGTTTTGTTAACAACTTATATAGGATAAAAAATAATAATAACAGAGAGATAATATAATGATAATGGTAACTGGTAATTAATAAACTTGGGTTGGACCAGTGCAATCCGGACTTTAGCATAATCATGCAATGAATAATCATGTTATAGATCATCTTTAAGGATAAAATACTAAATTTATTTTCCAAGGCTAAGGCCAAATCTCATTTGGTATTTGATAGATTTTGCTTCAAATAATGTATTGTTGCTAAATTTCGTCTCTGTTATTGTGTTGTCAGATAATGAGAGAAAAAAGCATTTTGATTGGAAATTAAGATTAAGCATTATAAATGGAATAGCAAGAGGTATTTTATACCTTCACGAGGACTCTCGACTTAAAGTAATTCACAGAGATCTCAAAGCTAGCAATGTTCTATTAGACCCTGAAATGAATCCCAAAATATCAGATTTTGGACTGGCAAGGACATTTGAAAAAGGACAGAACCAGGCAAATACAAAACGAGTAATGGGCACTTAGTAAGTTTTACTCATACCAAACATTTCTTAAACAATAAGTAATTTAGAAACAATAAATCTTTGTTTTCCTACACATTGACATGACAAATAATAAAGCTCTATTGATTTGCAATAGTGGATACATGGCTCCTGAGTATGCAATGGAAGGATTGTTTTCAGTGAAATCTGATGTTTTCAGCTTCGGAGTTCTAGTTCTAGAAATCATTTGCGGGAGAAAGAATAGCGGATTCTATCTGTCAGAGCATGGTCAGACTCTTCTGTTGTATGTAAGTCTCCTCAGTTATATATGGCCAACAAAATGTTCAACAGTTGTAGTTAATGCTTAAAAATATTAACAAACTACAAAATACTTGTAGGCTTGGAGAATATGGTGTGAAAGAAAATGTTTGCAAATGATGGATCCAACACTGGAAAAATCCTTCGTAGGAAGTGAAGTTGAGAGATGCATACAGATTGGTTTGTTGTGTGTTCAAGAAGATACAAAAGATAGACCAACAATGTCTGATGTTGTTGTAATGTTGGCAAGTGACGCAATGGCCCTTCCAGGACCCAAGCATCCACCATTTTCAGTTGGAAGAACGACCTTAGAGGACTTCACATCAAAAAGTTCCAAGAATCTTTCCATTAATGATGCAACAACCTCTATTACTATACCGAGGTAATGAACATTTTTGTATTTGATTTCATTTATTCTCCTCTTGTGACATTGAGTGTCACCTCACAAGTCGCCAGCACCAACACACCACCATGCCAGCCTCCAAATCTACACCGTAGTCACAGTTCCATTATCAATATTGTACTCTGTTAAGGTGCAAGCTGAAGAAAAAGCTGATGTACATTTCATAAACAACAATGTTTGAGAGAAAAAAAAAAAAAGAGGCAAATATCCATGTATGTTTAAGGTGGAGTGAAAACTAAATACCTGTCAGTAATAAATATAGCCCAATATTTGTTCTTAAGAATAGAGAGGAAAGAAGAATTGCAATATAACCTCAAACTTATATGCCATGACAACCCATTAGTAAGAAAATACTTACAATTCCAACACGGCAAGGTAACTCTGGTATAAAGCTCTTAATAAAGAATTGCATATCCCCAAATTTGCAGCGACGAAAGACTCGTTTCATTCATTTTGTAATAAGCATCATCATATCCTCGTTTTTCTTTGCAAATCCATGGCCTTTCTGCTCCATGGCTCTCCCAAGCATTTTCACAAACAGGCCACATCCACCACCAACTCATTCTTGTTTGAGTGATAACAAAAAAACAAAATGTCATTATTAATGTGTGAAGTTGTTATATTTTCCAAGAAAGAGACTCCTAGTTCCTATGGGCATGCACGTGCACTTAGATCATTTGAGGTGAACCAAAAAAGTTGTAGAAAACAAATACCCTTCAGAGAATCAAATTGTACAGAACCTTAGCTGCATCATCTTGTGAACTGCAGCGACTTACATATATCTTCTTGATGATTTTAAAATCGACTATAAAAAACCAGCATTGTTTTATTCTGACAACCATTCAACCAGACAAATTATTTCTAATCAAGTTCACATGAAAGAATCTCATACATTCAAAAACTAAATTGGTTATTTATCCTTTTTTTCATTGTTATTGTGTTGTTCTTGTCCTTTTTCTATTATAAAACAAGGTTAAATGACTAAATTTTACTAAAATGAATGAGATGCTCACAGTTTTATCTTAAAAAAAAGAAGGAAAATTTTCATATAGTACTGAAAGTGTAATAAATACAAAGTAGTACCTGAAAATTTGTAGCTTCAAGTTTGAAATTAACGTAACAGAAGACTTCTTTGTCTCCAAAAAACTCTCATACGACTATTTTTCCGTTCTCATCAAATATGGTCGAAATAGAATTTCTCTTTTTCTTTACAATGATTTGTAGCAATTCTTGAGAAGTAGTTATTAGATAACTCCTCCGAACTGAACATTGATTCATATTCTATCTGTCTCTCCTTGCAATGAATCACCGCCTTTCAAATTCCTTTGTTTTTCTACAGTTTGGTTCTCTCAATGGTCTTTGTTTTTCTACAGTTTGGTTCTCTCAATGGTAGTTGCTTTCTTCAATTTTTTAATTGTGTATTTATAGTTAAATGTATATTTTAATTTTTCAATTGTTAGTGTTTTCTCATCTCTGAGTTTCATGATTTGAGTGGGCACGTTCTCATGTCATGGCTGAAATTCCGGAAGATGTAGGACCGTTGGGTTTTAGTTTATTCATCAGATAACCGCCCAAATTGACTAGATGCAATAAAGTTACTACATATTATATTTCTTAGTTTTGCAAATATAGAATTTTCATCACTCCAAAATTGGAATTGTAAATTTCATTCTACAGTTTTCTAAAATTAGACAGCTACAGCTTCTTGGCCAGAAATCTATTGAATTAAAGCCATATCCAACAAAATACTCACTCATTATCTTTTGTCAATCCTTCATCTACCTAACTAAGCTGCACTCCCTATTTTCAAATCCTTCTCTTTGATTTCGCCACTCTTTTCCAACCATGCCTGTCCTTGAAACACTTGGTGGTGCTCTTTGTGGAGCTGTTCTTCAGGTGCTACTTGATAAGTTGGATTCTCATAAAGTTGTTGACTACTTTCGTGGGAGAAAGCTCGATGAGAAGCTGCTAAAATATTTGAGGAGGAAGTTGGTGTCCATCAATGCTGTCGTTGATGATGCAGAACTAAAGCAGTTCGTTGATACATATGTTAAATCGTGGCTTGATGAGGTCAGAGACGTGTTGTTTGACGCAGAGGATCTGCTGGATGAAATAGATTATGAATTCTCCAAAAGTGCATCAGAACTTGAATACAGGAGCAGTGCTAGTAAGGTAAGCAGTCTTGAATCCAAGCTGAAGGAAGTCGTAGACGACCTTGAATCTCTTTTAAACCAAAAGGATGATCTAGGTCTGAAAAATGCTGCTAGTGTTAGATCCGAATTGGGGAATAAAGTGTTAGAGAGAAAAAATGAATCCTCATCGTTGGTGGCTGAAGATGTTATTTATGGCAGAGATGATGACAAAGAAATTATCCTTAATTGGCTGACATCAGACAGTAACAATCATAACCGGTTGTCAATACTTTCTATTGTGGGTATGGGTGGGATGGGTAAGACCACAATTGCCCAACATGTATACAATGACCCAAAGATGAAAGAAGTTAGATTTGATGAAAAAGCTTGGGTTTGTGTTTCTGATGAATTTGATGTTTTGAAAGTATCAAAAGCAATTATTGGGGCTTTCACTAAAGTAAAAGATGATAGTGAAACCATAGAAATGGTTCATGGAAAATTGAAAGAAAAGTTGACAGGAAGGAAGTTTCTTCTTGTTCTAGATGATGTTTGGAATGAAGACCGAAAGGATTGGAAAACATTAAAAACTCCTCTTAGGTGTGGAGCTAAGGGAAGTAAAATTCTTGTCACAACACGCAGTCACAAAGTTGCTTCTATCATGCAATCAACCTACATACACCACCTAAAGCAATTAGATGAAGATCACAGTTGGCAAGTTTTTGCTAAACATGCATTCCAAGATGAAAACTCTAGATTGAATTATGAGTTGAAGGAGATTGGCATGAAAATTGTTGAAAAGTGCAAAGGATTACCTCTGGGCCTAGAAACGCTGGGATGTCTTTTACACACAAAATCATTTACTTCAGAGTGGGAAGGTGTATTGAGAAGCGAGATATGGGACTTACCGATAGAAGATAGTAAAATCATCCCTGCTTTGTTGTTGAGCTATTACCATCTTCCTTCTCATCTCAAGAGATGTTTCGCTTTTTGTGCATTATTCCCCAAAGACCATAAGTTTGACAAGGAGAGCTTAATTCTCTTATGGATGGCTCAAAATTTTCTACAATGCTCTTAAAGAAGTAAGTCTCCAGAGGAAGTAGGTGAACATTACTTCAATGATCTATTATCCAGATCATTCTTTCAACCTTCACTGATATACAACTACACATGTTTTGTCATGCACGACCTTCTCAATGATTTAGCAAAGTATGTTTCTGGTGAAATGTGTTTCAGGTTGGGAGTTGATAGAGCAGAAAGAGTACCAAAGACAATCCGTCACTTTTCCACTGTAATAGATCCTGTTCGATGTCATAAAAGTTTATGTGATGCTAAAGGGCTACGGACATTTATATCCATTCGGGGGGGTTGTGGGATGTCATTGCAAGAGTTGATCTCAAATTTCAAGTTCTTAGGGCTGTTATCGTTGCCTTGGTGTTGTAACATAAAAGAGATGTCTGACAGTTTAGGAAATCTTATACATCTCTGTTCATTAGACCTTTCAAATACAAAAATAAAAGAGGTGTTTGACACTTTAGGCAATCTTATATATCTCTGTTCATTAGACCTTTCAGGTACTCGAATAGAGAGACTTCCAAACTCAACCTATTTGCCCTGTAACTTGCAAGTGTTGAAACTGAACAAGTGTTTATATTTGAAAGAGTTGCCCTCGACTTTGCATGAACTCACCAATTTGTGCCGCCTTGAACTTGTGGGAACAAGTGTTGCATTTAGGAAAGTTGGAGAATCTTCAACTATGGATTGATAGGTTTGAGGTTGGCAAAAGTAATGAATCCATTATTCAACTAGGAGAAATTGATCTTCATGGAAAGCTGTCAATCAGAAATGTCGAAAATATTGTGAATCCTTGTGATGCATTGTTAGTGAATTTGAAGGATAAAACACATCTTAAATTGCTCCAAACTTTTTGCCTCACTGAAAGGGGCTTTGGCAACCAGCCCTTCCCTAGAATTTTTGTATATTTGCGATGTGGATGTGGAGCTTTTTCCGGGTGAAGGTTTGCTCCCAATCACTCTTACTATGCTAAGCATAAAGGATTGTCCAAATCTTAAAAAACTGGACTACAGGGGTCTCTGTCACCTCTCCTCTCTTCAGAAATTGGTTCTTCATAACTGTCTAACACTTCAATGCTTGCCAGAGGAGGGTTTGTCTGAATCTATTTCACAACTCATAATTGAAGACTGCCCATTCCTCAAACAGCGGTGCAAGAAAGAAGAAGGTGAAGACTGGGAAAAGATTGCTCACATTAAATACATATGGATTGACGGAAAACGAGTAAACATATTAGACAAAACACAAGTTGGAAACTACCAATACACCAATTCTCATGTGCCTACATTGTTCTCAGGTTCCAATTCTCCATATTGTCTTTGAAGCATTCCAAATACAATCTCATTTAGTCCAAACACTTTCTTCACGCATCAACTTTTAGCCTATTAATGTCTTATTATGGATATCCTCTTTTGAAGTTGGATGACAAAATGGTGAAGAGGAGAAAGTGTGAAAGCTCTGGCGCCAATTTTTTATTCTGTATTTGGTAGTGGTCACGATTTATCATTCAGTTGTTAGGTAAAGTTGCTTTCTCACCCACTCTGTTTTCGCCTTCTTTGTTCATACTTACATCATATGATTTGTTTTCCATTAATTTATTTTGAAAGTCATTTGGATTTAATCTTCTCGAAAAAGAAACTCTAAGCATTATGAACTTAGCATTCCAGGTATCTCTGTCTTTGTTTTAAGGGTTAATTATGTTTTTAGTCCCTCAACTATTATCATTTTTTGGAAATGGTCCCTCCCGCAAACGTTAAACCATTTTGGTCCTCATGAATTTGAAACTACTGATTTTAGTCCCTAATTTGTGAACGGCGTTAAGTCTGTGAGTGCGTGGCAAACGGCGTTCCAAGTAGACTCCTGATATTGCAACACGTGGTTATTCAGATTGAGACACGTGTTGACACGTGTTAAATGGTATTTTTTTTCTGTTAAAAATTAATTAAATTAATATTATATAACATATTATATAACATGTGCGTTTCATTTTCGAGGGTGGAGAGGGAAGGTCTGTCCAAGCAGTGAAGAGAAAGATTGTGGAAGAGAGAGATCCTGAGGTTCTAATGTGAAGGAACAGAATTAAAATCAACATAAGGTTGGTTGATTTGAGTATTTAAGAATTTTGTGTCCACCACGCCAAATTTGGGATTTTTTTTTCTGTTTTAGGGTTTATAAATGAAGAGGAGTGGTGGGTCGAAGAGTGTTCCGTCGTCATCTTCCGCTTCTGCGCATGTCGGATCTTCTCAGTTTGGAAGAAAAGTTTGTGGTTGTGGCGA
>Ga0214542_1001291_pt1 | contig 51066 bp, 22 predicted proteins | sample CNSS1metaG_FD_160096 | JGI IMG/M metagenome (GOLD analysis project Ga0214542, IMG submission 160096) | Root nodule microbial communities from cowpea collected in UCLA plant growth center, Los Angeles, California, USA - CNSS1 | ecosystem: Host-associated > Plants > Roots > Nodule | place: USA... | reverse complement strand
AAATTTATGTATTTTATATATATATATATATATATATATATATAACTTTTTTAATTTCATTTAAAATTTTTGAATTTTAATTTTTTTTTCAGTTATTTTTTTTATTTGTTTTTAATATTTGAAGTTTTTAATTGGAAGTGGAAAATAATTTTGGGGTGTGATTTGTGTGATTTTGCTCAAATGCTAAAATGGTAGTTATGGGATTTGAAGATTTTTGGAGGTACATAATAAATTTTGGAGGTGCAGAAAAAGACCCCTTAGTTTTTAAGCCACGCTAACCTACAAATTAGTATTTTAGTTTCCCATAATGGATGAATAATATTTTATATAATTAAAAATTATAAATGAGACATATTTTTATTATACAAATTATGTTGTATTATATCTAAAATTCATTAAAACTTATTATTTTTAATATATATTATATTTTGGATTTATCATAAATACTTTAGTTCTAAAATAAATTTTTATATGTTTTAAAATCATTGAAACGTAGTTCAGATATTAAAATAAAATATTACAGCTTAAAAAGTTTAACTAGGTTAATACAAATTATAAATAAATAAAAGAATGATAAAGATTGTTTTGTTAATTATGCTGATAGTTTGTAGAATAAACGTCTAAATGAGGTAAAAAAAAAAAAATAGAATATTGAAGATGTTGAGTCCTGGTAGTGAAATTTTCATTTTTAGATGTATACTGTAATTTATACTACAAAGAGTGGACTAATTTAATTTAGCAATTTTTAGCAAGAGTGATTCTGTGATTGAACTTGCACCAATGCACTCATTTTTCTTGTCTAAATCAATCAGTATGGTCCAAATTTTGCACCAATACATTACTTTTTATATTTTTTAACAAATTGAATTCAATACAAACTTACAATGTAAAATTTATATTTTTTAAAAGATTAAAAAATATGCACAATAAGAAAAATATTTCAATTTTTATCTTGTATTTTTGAATAAGGAATATCAAGAATTCCAAAAACTTAAAATACATCATATTTGAATTACTTTTAACTAAATTCCCTTCATTCTTTTAAATATTTTATTTAGTTTGAGTAATTAAAATATCCTACATTTAAATTTTCTTGTTTAAATTGAATTTCACATAAAAATTTAATTTAAAAATATCTATTTGAAAATTAAAATTTATAAAAAATATTATTTAAATGTAAATATTAAAATAATATTTAACAATTGTTTGTTTATTATGTATATGTGTATAGAGAATAGAACTGACAATTTAGCACAACTCATGAAACTTAGCCTTGATCAACATGGGTTGGAGTAAAAAAAAAAACATAAGACCAAAAAACCCACATAAAAAAGTTCAGGGCCAATTGAGCAACAAAAGCCAAAATAGTTAGTCTAGATAAAAAATTGAGTTAAGTCGGTTTAGATCAGAAATTGAGTCAAAACGACCTACGTAGATGGTTAAGCTAAGTCAGTCAAGCTAAAGAATCAAGTCAAGCCAAACCGGGCCGAAGTTCAAGCAAAATCAATCGAGTTGAAGAATCAAGCTGAGCTAACTCGATGAAAGCACTATTGTTGTGTTCAATCACACCTGAATCCAACATTTCTCTGGTTAGTTTTTCCATCTCATGCTTTTGGAAATAAGGGTACCGATAAGGTCTCATATTTACAAGATTAGTGCCTTGGAGGAACGATGTTCGATGGTCTGTTGATCATTATGGATGAAGCATGTTAGGTGTGTAAAAAAGGGTGGCAATAGGTTTTGGGTAAGGTTCTTCTTCAGAGGATTGTGGGGCTAAGGGTAACGCTTGGAGATGAAATATTTCTGCTATGTCTTGAGTTGTAGCCATATGTTTGAATTGGATTGCGGTTTCCTCAAAAGGATTAGGTTTGATATGACCTTTTAATTGTACCACCTTATCATCTTTGATGATTTTCATGGTCAAAGAATCATAATTTGTTAATACTAGCCCAAGAGATTTCATCCATTAAATCCCCCAAACTAAATCAGCCCCAGTAAGGAGTAAGGAAAATAGGTCAACTTGAAATTGATGTGAGTCAATTTTAATCCCTACATTAGGGAAATGAGAATCACATTTTATCTCTTCACCATTTCCCACCATCATTGAGAAAGGTTAGATTATTTGCATTTGTAGGCCAGAAAGTTGTTACTTTATCTTGCCTAAAATTGGGGTATTCCCACTACTCACAAGAATGACAACTGGGCTTTTTCCAATTACACCTTGAACCCAAAATGTTGGAGGGGTTATGTGACCCATCAAGGAATGAATACTGATTTGGGCATCTAGTGGGTCAGGAGAAAGTGATGGGTCGGATCCTAGATTTACATCTTGCTCAAAACATTTTAACAACTTGATGTGCTCATCATCAGCCATGGGAAATTCTATTGTTGTAATTAGAAGATGAAATCACTTCTGACATCAGTCCCCTGGTGTAAATCGTTCATCAAAATAGTAACAAAGTCCTTTTTCCTTGTGAGTTTGTAGGTTAGTGAGGGTGAGCTTGCGTATCGGAGAATTGGTGGGTGTAGGCAACGATTGTGGATACAATTGATGGTCCTGCCACTCTTGAAGTTGCAGAAGGCATGACTTTAGAAAGTGAGTTTGGTCGGAAAGGAATAACTTTACGTCAAATATCTGGTTTGAGACTAGAAATAAACAGCTCAAGTAAAAGGGCGTCGTTGAACCATGAACATGATAGCAAGATCATTGGAAAATGACGAACTTACAATTCTCTTGATGAAAGCACCAAATGATAAGATTTAGAAGAAAGAGGAAGGAAAGCTAGATAAATAGAAATAAAGAGAAGACGGAGAATGATTATTTTTCCTTCCCTTTCATAGTCAAAACAAAAGACATATATAATCTATTAGGGAATTAACTAACTTGTGCAAAACAAAAGGAAAAACAAAGGATAACATCTCATAGGACCTCTGCAAAACTAATAGAATCTATATCCTTCCAGATTTGCTACTGACCAAGTAATCTTCCAACTATTTGAGTTGTTTCTCCTTCCTTTTGGGCTTCACACAGTCACTATGCAGGTGCAAAACAAATCCTCATCTTTTGAACATATCTAATAGCATGTGCATCATAATTTCCATATGGTAGTTTTGTTTTTCTCCATAACTGCAACTCTCCAATAACAATAAAGAAACAAATGTAACCTTTGGGTTAGGGAGGAGGGGTCACTTCCTTTTGCATTACGAAAACACATTTTTCCTAAGATGCTATTTTATCTTCTGATTTTTGGCACGAGAACACTTTATAATTTTTTTGTTAATCATACGGGAAAAGTTAAAAGAAAAAAAAGATAACTTTGTGCGTTTGGTGTACCGGTTAGCAAACTTTTTATTTATTTACCTATAATCCTTTCAAGTAAAGTCACAATGACATTTTCACCGAAAAATAATGTTCAATGTGAAAGAAGAACCTCCAATGCATGCAATTAACTGTTTAACACAACACAATTTGCAACTTTCATAATCCAACACTTCAACTAAAAGTGACTATTCCCCGTAATTGAATTTAGAACAAGTCAAAGTCTATAAAAAGTAACAAAATGTGTAGTGTACACCAGTCCCTGTAACATTCACTATTAAGATGTTGTTAATGCCATATTTATTAGTTCAAATAATTTATTCAAGTTTGAATGTTGAACCAAATAGCGTTCCGAGGCTTCCATCAACACTTTCCAAGATCAGCCTAATCGGTTTGCATAGCATTGGTTGGCACAAACAACATGAGAAAGAACACTTTCCAACCACCATCACAACCAAACCAAGATCATAGATTTCGATTCATTCACGGAAGCCAAGTGTTAAATCTTTTACCCAGTTTTAGGAACTTGCACTTTCACTGTATCACTATTTTATAGCTTGAAAGTACTAAAAACAGAAGAATAAACAAAGGGTGGGTGATGGGGGATCATTTTGTTCCCTTATCTATAAGAGTTCTCGGGCATCATGATATTAACAATTGGCACTTGCCACGTGCAAATTCTTCATCAACCACTATGAAGTAGCTATAGCCAAAAGACAGTGCATGCTACAAGACAAAGTAATACAGATGGAAACTTCATCTATCGCTATCTTCTTTATATAAATGCCGGATACAGAAAAGAAAGGCTTACACTACTCACATGCTTGCCAAACATTGACGTCTTCGCCATGTGGTACCACAGTTCACAAATGCACACACTAATGTTTTTGGAACATTGCCAAACAAAAACTTAGGTAGGTAGGTATGTGAATGAGAAATTAAGAATAACAGTATGTAACTAGTAATTAATTACATTCTTCATTTTCTTTCATATAATATAATTCTTTACTTCTTTGGTACAATCTGCCATAGCCAATGGCAGAGTATCCTCAAGGAAATCTACAACAACGCTTTTATGGTATCACTTTTCACTACACCTGGTTACAATCTCAACATAAAGCTGTGCTATTCTTGTTCAAGGTAAGGCCAATGAAACAAAACAGAAAGCATATCAATAAGGTGAACACAAATTAGCAAAACTTGTAAGGCACTTATGTAAATATACAGTTAGAAAAAGGGTGAAGGAAAAAAAAATGAATTACATTCATGAGTGCCAGATTCCATTCAACATACTGCGGAACCGGTTTGTGGATAGCTTCTTCACAAGTTTCTTGGCGTCAGAAGAAACTTCAGCGAGTTTTTCTATGTTTTTTGCATATTCAGAACTCACAATCTTTTTCCTCCCACTAGTGCAACTCGATAAGGACATTAATATAGAGATTAAGAACTTTTTATTACCAGAATTCCCCTCCTCAGGATCAAGCAACTGCAGAAGAAGGGTAATATTATGGTCATCCTGCACGAATCGCTTTCTGTTCCTAGGAACCGTAACCATGCCAGAGAGTGCCTCAGCTGCCATTTCTCGAGCTTCAAAGGACTTTGCATTAAGAAACTTAACAAACTCTGGCATAAACCCTGCGTCCCCCATTGCTTTCTTGGCCTCCTCAGATGTTCCAGACAACCTAAACGCCACTTTCAATGCCAATTCCTGAATCGAAACCTCCCCATTTCGAATGTAGTATGTGAGTTGATCCACAAAGCCATAACTCATCAAAACACCCACAGAATCAGGTGAAGAGAAACACAAATCCTCAACAGCCCTCATTGTTACCTCCCTGGTTTTACAAGAATAAGACCACTTAGGATGCAAAACGCGCAACAGAGCACGAATCCCTCCCTCTCTGATCACCATCTGCCTAACCAACTCATCCCCAGAGGCAATACTCAAAATAAACCCAATCGAATTCACCTGAATCGCTTCCTCCTTCGACCTCACCAGCTTGATGAAAGTTGACACAGCACCCTCATCAACCATAAACCTCTTAATCTCCTCAACACCAACCAGATTCCTCAACACCCCACAAGCAGGTGCCACCAAATCACCTCCACAATCACCACCACCACAAATCTTCAACAACACACTGACCCCCCCATGAGCCGAAACACACCAAGCATTGTCCGAATTTTCAGTCAACTTCACCAAACACCTCGCCGCCGCAACCTTCCCCAAATCGCTCCCACAATCCAGAACCTTAACCAAAGGAGCAATCACCCCCGCCCCAACCAAAGCCCCTTTGTAAGAATCAAACCCAGCAACCACAGAAACCACCTTAGCACTCTCCTCCTGGATTTCCACCTCATTAGAACCCAAAAACCCCACCAACAAATGAACCACGTCACCCACGTCAACAACCACCTTCACATACTTTTCATCCTCCACCACAACTTCTAGGAGGTTCCGCAACGCCTGTCGTTTCATCCCCAAATCTCCAATCTTCATCCTCGTCGTTAAGTCCCTCACGTAGAACCTCATGTCCTCTTTCGACGCGCCAAGACTCGGCTTTGACACAACCAGCGCGAACCCATTTGTTAAAATCCCCTTTTTGTATATCTCAGAGAGCTTCCTCGCGTGCCCATCGAGCTTCGCGAACACCACGTCCAAATCGCTCTGCATCAGAAGCTTCCCGCTGTAGGAAACATCCACGCAGCGCCGACACAGATCGTGGCATTCCGTCGCGGTGGACGCCACCGCCGCCACCAGCCGCGAAAGCGACGGGCTCTCCCCGGAGTCGCAGTTCTCGGCGGCAACTAAACCTCCGTGAAGCTCCTCCAGCTTGTTTCGAATGAGCTGCCATTTCCCCGCGAAGACACGAATCGAGTGCGAGAGAGTGAGCACGGCAAGGATGAGCTCCACCGCTCGCCGCAGACCCGAAGCTCCGGCGAATTCTTCTCCATCACCCATTTTTGTCAATCCTCAGTGGCTATTGAGAAACCCCATTTCCCGGAGGAATATTCCGGCGCAATACGTTACAAGTTCGGACTCTAAGTAACCAACGATCTTATGATATCAAAGAAAATGAAAAGAAAGAAAGAAAGAAAATTTCACTGCGACACTGTTCCTGCAAATCTATGCTTATCCTTAGATTGCAGTTGATACAGAACGGGTCCAATTGGACCGTAGTACGCGAATTGACGGAAATACCCTTGCAGTTTGAGTTTGGTTTATGTAGCGTTAATATGCAATTGTGACATTGCAGTTGGCACAGTGTTGGGAAGTTAGAAGTGTGTTAAAAGGAGACAAGAGAGGCCCAGAGAGGTTGTGTCTAGGAATGGCTATTTAGACGGAATCATGTAGGTGGTAGTTCATGTTTCTGAACATGGTTTTGTCCGTATGTACATTCAAAAAATTATAATACTTCAACATAGGACAAACAAAAGGTGAGGTAGAAGCAAGGCATGAATTACAGAACTTGGTAACATTTTAATTATCATTACTGATCAGTTATTATAGTTAACTGTTACTTTGTGTTGACATATCCATAACATAACCCATAGTTTGCTGCAGCTACTCATCATCATCCCCTTCTCCTTTCACTTTCTTTAATCAAAAATTTTACATAATTAATGCACTCTATTATGGTATTATTACGGCATAAAACTGAAACATGTGGAGATTGTATTCAAAGGAACTTTGAGTCTTTTGAGTGTTGATCTCATGAAATTGGGTTTTTGGACTACTTAAATGAAGTGCTGAATAATTATTATAAATTACAGAGTATTCATGCTCATAAGCTTCGTTAACAATTATTATAAAGTAGGTCTTATCTTTTTCGATCCGTGGACCCGGTATAATAACCATGATGCAATTTCAACTTTGGGTACACTACTAAATTAAACACAACGTCAACATTATAAATTAATCAACCAACTTTTCAGTTCGGCTAACGATTTCAATTAATAAGATTTTGAAAGCGGGCCCTAGCATTATCCTGCAATTCATTACATTCAGAATACTCAGTTTCTAACAACTTCAAAACTACTTAAAAACAACATAATAATTCTGTAAAACGCAGAAGACACTGAATTTTAATTCACACATGATTCATAACATAACTAAATTCTGCCTCTTCCGACCTTATTTGTAAGTTACTATTATCCTTTAACGTGTATATATATGACTTTTTATCAGCTTGTGTTCATTTTTATTGAAAAGCACAGAATTTCTTACAACTGCAAATGGATTTGAGGCCCCAAGAAAAAAAGAAGCAATGAGAGAGGAGTGAATTAGTACTGAAAGAGTAGATGGACCACAGTTTAATTAGGACAGAGCTTTAATTACGTGAAGAAAATAAAAGGTGATAGCTTTGAATGCCCTTGGAATGGAAGTGACACACCCCACCATGTGAAAACCTTTGGTGGATGCCTTGAGCAAGCAGTGACCTTTTGAATAGGAAGTGGGGAGTGAATAACATAACTAATTCAGAGAAAGTTGCTTTCTTTTCTAACACTTTTTGTGCCTTGTGAACTCATAGAACACAAGAGTCCAACAAAAGCCAATGAGGGGAACCACTACCATACATGCAACTCCACGTTGCAATCAAATCCAATGGTGTCTGCACATATCTCAAAAAGTGTGCACAGTTTCGAGACACAAAAGAGGGTTCACGAGAAACCATGATCAATAAAAGTTCCATATGGTAATAACTCAGGCTCAAAGCAAAAGACTAAAGCTGTCCCTTGTCATCACAATCCCTACTAAAAGCATTAAAATATTGACTTTCACTGCGTAGGATATGAACTTTCGCAGAATTTATGGGTGTCTGTTGGAAAAAACAAGAAGGGTAAAGATGATCAAGGTGAATTTTTTAAATCTTAATAATACAAGACAAATTGGTGTCTAATTTTTTACAAACACTGCTAGATTAAAGGTCAAAATACCATTATTCTGCTGGTCACGGATTTTTATCTTCTGGAATGTGAACAATGCATTGGAAACTATGTGTTCATTACTTTATATATTGCTTCATATAGTTTATAATTGCAATCAGCACATGCCTCAATTCAGGGGTCAGCATCCCTTATGTTGCATTATGTCACTCCATTAATGGAAGCATGTGGCATCTTTTGCTCCCATGTTGTTGTTTCGTTGATATGTGCACTCCTACAACTTAAGTTACTTTTAATCAAACTAGATCGATCTAAATTATAGTTCAATTTTAGCTTGTAATCATTATCACTTTCATAAGTTTTGTCTCAAATTTACTGTGGAGTGAAAAGGGGTAATGGCCAACCTTCCCCCATTTGAGTCAAAAAGCACAGTACCATTCTTTTTTTTTTCGGTCTTTATAGCCATGTTAGGTGTAAAATGCCATTCATATGCGAAAGCCATGCCATGGTGGTGCCTTTGAGTGGGGAAGAAGCGAAATTCTAGACAGTAGAAAAGTCTGAAAATGTCTTAGCTTTCAAGAGAAAAGTAGACAGAAAAAAAAAAATAACAAATTGGGAAACAGCAATGCCACAGAAAAGATTGCTTGCTGTGGCTACAATAAATTGTTTACAATACGAACAATATGTCAATAATCATTCCACGTATCATGGAACATGGATTATACAAAAATACGTTAATTATTATCATTATGAATCTGTTTTTGGGTTCAAGCAATCGAATTTGGTTTGAAGAAAACGCCAATGATTTGTAAAACAATAAAAATGCCTTTTCTTAAGGGTGTTGCTCAAAGCTTTATAATTTTTGAGCACAACATTTCCTTGTTTCTTTTGTAATATGATAGCGTAAGTATGTTGTCTCTTCGGCATTACAGTTTCTTTACCCCATCACTTTCAACCATTGAATATTTTAGGATAGGAGAACAATTATGAAAGAACAGCGTACAAGGTTGTTGATAGCAACATTCTTTAAATCCAATAACGGATTTTTTTTGTTTTCAAAACTCTCGCAGAAACATTAAACAGAGACAATAACAACCTCATCATCATTTCCTACTTTAGTTTTGCTTACACAAAGTCCACAGTTGCAAGTAACAAGCTAATGCATATAATCTATTCAAAACAACACGCTTTTGAAGTTCAACTAGAAAACCAAAATATGCCAATCATGTGCGTTGATCCCAGATGAATCGACATACATTTTCATAATTTACTCCATAAAGTTTGTGTCTTCTCCAATTTCATTGTACAGGTATAAAATTTGACTCAACGAGTTCAAGAATTTTGTTCAACAATCTTGTAATAGATCACTGATTTTAGGTAAAATTGAGACGATTTGATTTGTTTGTCATGTATGAAAATGATGCACCAATTTAAAATAGTGTAATTAACAGTTTCTATATTCCTTCACTTTTTACTTTTCACATGTACCATTCATAAATATTATATTTTAGCATTTTAATTATAAAAGGAGACGTCTATTGTCCACTTCAACCCCCACATTATCAAAATGATAATGCATTTCCATATTTTAATAAGTCAAAATTTTCGCTTGGCAATTATACTATTAGGGTGTCGGTGTGTTTTGGATTGGCCATGTAGATTGGTTAAAAATCTTAATCTGTCTTGTCACGGAATAGACAAAAAGGCTTTTAATTTTTTTAATTTTATTTTTAAAAAGTAATTCAGTCTTATAAATATTTGTTAAAATTTTAATTAATTAATTAATTAATATTTTTAATTAAATAAATTAAAATAATTATTACTTATCTTAAATGATTCTATTAGAACTAATGATCAAAATGTAATTTGCAAGTAATAATAATGTTATAATTATATATATACATATATATATATATATATATATATATATATTATTTATTTATAAAAAAATTAATCTTTTAAAATATCTATTATTTTAATTTTTGATTTAAAAAATCAAGTTAGTTGTTTCACCTATCAATTTGATAGATGATATAAAATAAATAATAGCATCACACTTTCACCAATTTGTCATAAATACATATAAGAATTTTAAATTCATACTCCTCTTTTACTTTGTGTTTGTTTCCAAGTATGCATTGTTACACAAATGAAAAGAGCACACACTACTAAAAAAAAAATCATGATCAAAATTCTTGAAAAATACTCAAAATTCGTGGATAATATATTTTTCCCACATATTTTTCACAAATCAAATCCGTGATGATATCTTTTTATTTAAGCTAATTGTTCCGAATTATTTTTAGTTAATTTCTACCAATTAATTTTTATTTAAAATTAATTTCATAAATTAACTTTTTTATTTTAAATAATAACTCAAAATTTTATTTTGAAATATATAGTTTAAACTAGTTAGATTTTATTTTAAGTTAATTTTAACAACAAGGATAATTATCTTACAATTTTATAAATTAAAATATTTTCTTTTATTTATCACACTCATTAAATCACTTACAGATTTTCATAAAAATTTTCTTCTTCACTTTCCACTTTTTTTTTTTTGTTTAATCCAAACATCTTCACTCTTCACTTTATTTCTTTTCAAATCTTTTTTATTTTACTCCCTCAAATTCATAATATCCACTCAAATTCATTCTAATATCCAAACAAAAAGACTAGTTTTAAATCTTTAAAAACTTTTTATGGATGCAGTTAAATTTTAAGCATGTTAATAACAATAAATAGCTATAGTTGATATAAATTGGCCCATTTAAATGGGTATGGGTAGTTGTTAAGGTATTGACATGGAAGATTGTTGTAAGTGTGTAGTTGACAAAGAAAAAAGTAATGTTTTTATATTGCTTGAAAATAAAGTTGTGGAAATTACTGTTTGTAAATATTATGTAAAAGGGTTAAAGTAGTCAAAATTCTCTATTTTATATTAATATATATTTTGGTTGATAAAAAAAATTATAGTTGATCAGACTGTTAATTACTTGATATGAACATATAAATAAGTGTTATTAATTATTTTTGTTAGATAAAAATTGCTCAGAGTCATATAGATGTAACGATTGAAAACTGTATAATAATTTATGATGAACAACACATATAGTGGTGGTATTTAAATTTATCATCACTGTCATTTTAGCTAAAAGAACAAAAAACAAAGGATCTTTTTCTATTATTTTTCCTTGTTGATTTACTTGGCCTATTTTGGCATATGCGTGGAGCAAGCATGATGTCCAACCACTAAAAGCTGAGAAATAGTGAGTCCATTGAAAGAACAGCAAGTGGAACCCTAATTCCCCTTTTACTAACTTCACCAATTCCTTCGCTTTCATAACGACTATGGACCAAGAAAACGATGTGTTTCAGATCATGCATCGTCCTCTTTATAACCCTAATTATTACCTATATCTCATCATTCACAAAACTGGAAACCTATTTGCACAAAATTTATATTGTTAAAGATATTACACAAAAAGAAAATGGTATATATTATATATGATCTGTGATTGAAAATATGTGGTGGTTCCTAATACTATAGAATAATTTATTTGAGATGAAAGATGAAAACTACTTTTAGATTTTTTTTTTTTTTTAAAAAGATGAGTTTAAAAACTAGGTTTAGTCATCTTACAGTCAAATTAACCTAAAGTTTAGACATCAACTTATGCATCCTCCCTAAACAAACCCTTCATATATAAACTGAATCAGTGCATGATCAAATGCAAATGCATGTATAGAAAACAAAAAACTAAAAAGGACCTCTTACCAAACATCACTTTCAATTTTTTATAGCCTTACATTGGAACACTCATTTTAGAATATAAAAAATTGTTCAAAATAAGTGTTTTGGAAAATATTTCTAAATCTAAAAATACATTTTGAAATATTTCTTTAGGAAATCTATTTTTATATTTTAGATTAAATATTTCCGAAGACATTTCCATATCTGAAAGTACCTGAAAAATATTAAAAATAAGAAAGTGTAGGAATTTTTATTATATTTTTAGTTAAGGATAATTTAGAAATTTCAACTTGTATGAGAGTGGTGGAAGAAAAAATGGGATGCAAGCAGCCATGGTTTTGAACAAAAGCCCAAGCTGAGTTACAACTATGTATATAACTAAAATGGAGTTTTTCTTCCTACGTCCCCTTTTTAATTCCTGCACCCTCATAAATGTCCTTACTGTTTGCAATTTATTTGATCTTTTGAAATTTTATTTTTAATGTCCTTACTGGAGTGCAATTTATTCGAAAGACCTTACGGTTAAGATATTTAACATCAATTTTAAAATAATCTTACAAGTAGTTCCTTAAGAGAATCTTATACATGTAATTAATGAATAATGTATTTACTGTATTCAAATATACAACTTATCTTGAACTGCTTCACTACGCAGGACAATTCACCTTCACTCTAAAGCAAAGAAAAATACAAAAAAAAAAAAAAAATCAACTATGCAACACAAGTTACAATATTGATAATAATGTCCAAACCGTTCATCCTAACATAACCAATGAGAATTGGACAAGCAGAATAAGAATGTGTATTTTCACAGGGATAAAAATGTCGATTTTTTCTTAAATTTTAATGATAGAATAGTTATTAAATGATAATGAAAATATTGTTATTTAAGAATACACAATGATCAATACTCCTTTCATGTTTTTTTTTTCAACGTGTGTAATTATACTTTAAAGAATAAAAAAAAGTAAATAAAACATCACTATAAGAAAATGTCTTATTAGTAACCAATCTTAGTGACTAAAAGTTGTTAGTCACTATAGTAACCAATTTAATACCAATTTACAAAATTAAAATTTATTGGTTACTAAAATAGTCACTAATATAAATAAAAAATTATAATTGGTCACTAAATTTGTCACTAATTAATTAGAGAGCAATTTAGTAACTAAGTTATTTTGGTAGCCAAAACTTAGGTAGCTAATTTTTAGTGACCAGTTTTCTTTGGTAGCCAAAACTATGGTAGCTAATTTTAAAAACCAATTTAGTGACCAATTATAATTTTTTTATTCATAATAGTAACTATTTTAGTAACCAATGATTTTTTTTATTTTGTAAACTTGTATCTAAATTAGTAATTATAGTAACTAACAACTTTTGGTCACTAAAATTGGTTACTAATGAAGTATTTTCTTGTAGTGATGTACTGTATCAAATGGACAAAAAATCAATTTAGAAGTATGGTTATAATTTTTAATATGTATTGACGAATAAATTAAAACAAACTTCTTTTAATAATGTTGATATAGACTCAATATTTATAAGTTGGAAGTGTTGATGCACTTGTATTAGAAAACAATGTTCTGCATGTCTTGTAATGTCAACTAGAAGTGTCTCAGTTAGGAATTCAAGTGTTAGTCTAAATTTCATATTGATTAGAAATGAGAAAGTAGAGCACTATATAAGGATAAAGACCCATAAACTCATTGTCTTAAGGTTTTGGGTTGAGAGTAGTGTCAATGTCTTATGTAGTTGGGTTAAGGTTTTATTAGTGTTGTATCTCTCCAGTGAAACCTCCCTATAGACTTAACAGTATATGTTGTCTTATAAATTATCTACATTTTAATTATTGAGTTAGTGTGAAAAACATACCCAATTTATTATGAATTGTCTTCGTGTGATTGTGAGACTATGCATGTTTAAAAGGCATCTCTGATAATAAGAAAATAAAAAAGAATAAGTTTGAATTAAATCTGTTCAGTAGTTTAAGTCAAACACAAAATGGAACTTATCCTTAACGAAGTCATTCATGGAATCAGGACCAAACAAATTATTCACCATGTTGCATGTCTTAACGATTTTCCGCAACCGTTGTTTGTTGAATTTAAGAACACAAGAATTGTACAAGAAAATAGTCACCAAAAAGAACTTTAACTTTAAATGTCGTCAGAAATTTTCATTTCATTGAGGTTGTGTTCCCAAACTAAGTGAAATGCTATTAGATTTAGATAAATAGAAAATGACAGAATTGAACATGTTAATTCTAACTTTATTTTTTATTCACAAATCAATTCCTTAAATTATTCGTTTTGCTTATAATGATCTTAGATTTTTTATTATCTATTCTACTATTCAGCTTTATTTTAAAAAAATCAATCGAATTTAAAATATAATAAAGCTTCATACTTTTAAATAGAAATCATACTTTCATTATATTAATCAATATCATAGTTAAAAAGTATATATAAAAAATTATCATCTATCAATATCTTGATGTTTATATATAAAAAAAAAGTTATTTATTATATATCCTTATGCAATAAAAAGTAAAACTGGAAAGTTATCTCAGCAAAAAATAACAAATCTTAATCTTAGAAGTGAAAGAAGAGACAATAATAATAATAATAACCTTCCTTGTATTAATTAATAAATGATCTAAAGATGACAAGGAAACAAATATAAAAACCCAAAAAGTAGCATCTTAAAGTAGCATTTAAGAAAACTACAAGCTAATTAAAAAAAAAAAAAAACCCTTGTATACTAAACATTGATAACAAGGTGACACAAGTTTTTCAGCAAGAAAAGAAAAACACTAAAAATTAACTGAAAAGTCTAACCAAACATAGCCGTCCTTTCATGATCAAAATCCAAATAATTGATTTGCAAGTAAATAATAATGCAGCAAAAAACTATCCTATCAAACATGAATCTATTTCTGTTAATCTCATTTATTGCCATGGTTTCCTCCATTTTCAGATGGGAATGTTGCATTGTCTTGAATAGATATTACAATCAGAACAAAATAATGTCTTCAGTAAGCAGCAAAAGTGCACAGATTAAGTATAGACTTCCGCCAGGATCCTCTGAAATTATAAACTTCTCCTTAATCAATGCCATGTTTTTCACAGTAATTGCTCAGGAACAACCAATAAATTAAGCTCAAATTTCTTGTGACTTCCTCGATAGTTTCATATTTCTCTCAGTGGGTCCAGCTACAATCATTAAGCCAATTATATAGGAAGTCTAAAGAAGCTGGATTCATGATGTACCAAGACAAAAATCATTGAACTTTCCCTTTTTTCCTCCCACCTTCCATTTTGCTGAGTCTCGAATAACAACAGTACAGGTTTTGCCATCTGCGATGGAGGCAACCAAAGGCTGCACATCAAAACGATTTAACATAAATATTAGTACAAAATACAAACTTCAATGTAGCAACCACTGAATCTTTGAAGTAAAAGCTAGTACTCGCTAAGTATTTTCAGTGGATTGATCATAGAAAACTATGCAGTTGGGAAAGAAATAATGTGTGATAGAGAGAGTATTACCAATGAGCTTCAAAGTAGAAGCGGAGATGGTATTTCAGAGAGTGAGAACAAAAGGAGGGGCATCCCTTCTTGGCCCAGCAACAGAACGATAGACATAAACCTTTTTAGCATCTTGAGTTTCGTAGGTTTCTTCGTTTATGACTTCAACATTCAACCTAGGCTTTTGCCTGGCCAACAGTCTAACCCCATACATTGTTACTTCACAGTCTGACATCCACAGCGACCTCATTGATTCATACTTCCCTAAACCTGCCAGAAGAGCATCGTTGCCGAATGGACAGTCCCTTACCTCCAGTTTCCTCAGCTTTGGACAGCCCTCGAGCACACAACGCATGCCCATATCGCTGCTTCCGGCGAAAGCCACTGAAAGAGTTTCCAAGTTTTTTCCATACTTTCCTATGTACTCAAAAGTCAGGTCAGTCAGATAACCTGATAATGCAAGCCTCTGGAGTTTCCTGCAAGTCTTCACAACAGATCCAAAGGCCTCGTCCATAGGATCTTGTGTCATGTAATCTCGCTGACCGGGGTGCATGATGCACAGTCGAAAATGAGTGAAGTCAGGGCAGTTTTGTACAACGGTAGCAACGGCGGCATTGGTCATTTGACGGCAAAAGTAGAGAACATAGTGAAGTCTGGGGCACCCTTGAGAGACTGCAACAAACCCTGATTCAGTAACTCCGTGAGCAATGCCCTCGTCAAAGGGATCTGCAGGAAAAACACGCAGTTCCTCAAGCAATGGACAGTGTGATCCCACAGCTTCTAGTCCCTTGTCTTCAACTGTGTCCACGACCTGTCAGTTATTTAATGAGTAAGATGCATGTCCCAATACATTTTCATTAGCAGGGAAAGGAAATTTGATAAATATCTGCCACCCCATGCACCATCAACTTGGAATCACCACCATGTTAAATTCAACATGCATTTTGCATAACATATTATCATAAATTTAAAGACCATGTGAGGAAAAGACAATAAAAACTTAAACTTTTGGGCTTCTGTTCGTGAAAATTCCAATATCAATGAAACCATGCGATGAAGAACACGATAAAAAAGACATACCCAGAGACGCTCAAGCTTAGGGCAGTGAACAAGGAGCTTAGCAAGATCATCACTGTTAAGAGGAGCATAACTAAAATTCAAGAAAGTTAGATTTGTGCAAGCAGGGTACAGAACTGGAAGATACTGTGCTGTAGCTACCCATAACCCTGAAAGGGTGTGAAAACTTTTACAATTTTTGAATGCACTTTCAAGATCTGAGGACTGCTGTGCCGTCAGCTCTTGTGAAAATGAGCCAGTACCAAGCTCACCTAACTGAGGAGCATGAACAAGAAGCCTTTGCAATTGTTCCAGTGTTACACTTTTGTTAACCTTCAAAGTCTTTAATGATTTGCACCTACTGACAAGCTTCTCAAGTGCATCAAAATTTACATCGTTGTGAAGATTGGCAAAGTTCAGTACTTCCAATGATGTGAAGCTTTCAGGAAAACAGCTCAACCAATTGCCGTTCTTATCTTCAATACCATTCTCTTGTATGTCAAGTTCAGTTAAATTCCTGCATCGCGTAGAATGCAGAAGATTATGTAACGCTCAAAGGAAAGAGTAAGCATAGAAAGTGATCATAATGAAAACAATACCTATTTTCCATTACTTGATATGGAAATACTATGAGTTGAGATTTTGAAATCCATAAGAACGATTGTAAAGGTACCAAAAACGATATAGTTTTAATTAATGTAATCAACAATTTTTACACTTTGTATGCTCCCAGTTATAAATTTGATCTACTTACACAAGATCCCCAGCTAGCTTATAAATACTTGTAGTTAAGCAGCTGAACATACATTTTGAGGGCTACCCTATCACTTCATAATATACGTATGTAATAGAGCAAACACAAATTCTACAGAGTATTTAGAATCGCACTATAACTTTTAAAATGAAAAGAAAATATTATTTACTTAACATTAATAGAACACAGGCTATGTCCACACGATGCATAATTGCACTGTATTTAAGTGAATTCCAACAAAACCAACCCATGAATTAATGGGAAATTCCCATTCTTGAACATGCATTATAGAATTTGTCATAGTGAAATAGTCATATCAACTTTACTCCAGCTAAAGAATAAATAGCATCTCAGGCATACAACTATAACCAATCTTAGCAAAAGTCTATTCTCATACTGGGCAGCACAAATGAGAAGGCCACCTTCTAGAGAATTAAAAGTCCATTGATTCCCTGTGTCTTACCTGCTTTTTTTATGGTATATATAAGGAATATTACCATGCTACCACTCAATTGATGCTTAAATGTTAATTTCGTCATACAAAAAAATAAGTGGCCCTCATAGAAAACAGTTCTGTAGTGGGATTCTGTTACCAATCGCAACAAAATTCACAAACATCTCACCACTAATATTTCGCAACAAAGCAGAACATACGAAAATGCCAAACAAGAAGCCAATCAAGAGGGGAAAAAATGTAAAAGAATGAATTAATTAAAGCTTAGATAAAACTTGAAGGCCAAAACTGAGAGAAAATAGCTTTAATAGCCTGACCTATTATTAGAATTGGTTAAAAGAGGCAATCAAAACTGGAGAATCAAATCAAATTTGTAAAACTGTTAAAAAGTAAACTCGAGAATTAACTGTATAACATCATCCAAAAGTTAAAAGCAGAGATCTCATATCTAGACAGTAACATCACCAGATGAAAAGAAAGCGATAAGAGAAACACAAGCATTAACAGAAAACATGCCACTTCACCAGTGATTCGTTACAAGAACACCATTCTCTCCAGCAAAACAATCAAACCATGCATATTACAAAGAAAATATTAACAATAGCAAAATGTAAAATTAAAATCCTCAAAGAATCCCAAATTGATTGCATTTACTTGATAGGACCCAACTCACACAAGAATTTAGAGACAAATGACTACTCTTACTTGCAATTAGTGGCGATTGAAGCCAAGCCATCAGTGCTGAATCCGTCACAACTGAGAAGGGAAAGGGCCTTGAAATTGGGGAAAGAGAGAGACAGATACTCCAAGCTCTCATCAGTAACAGTCATCCTCTTGAGCCTCAGCTCTTCAAGCCAAGGGTACTTCTCAGCAAACACCACCAGCCATGAATCAATATTAGCACCCCAATTTGCAGGAACCAAGTTGAAGTCAGAAAAACGAGGTTTCCCTTTCAGTGTGACACTTCGAATGTTAGGAAACCTGCGAGTTAGGATCTCAGGAGACACAGAATAGCAGTTACCTATGAACACACTCCTCCTTGACCATCTCTCTGCGTCATACCACTCTTTGCAAACCAAAGAAACCGAGCTTTTGTCCTTCCGAGATTTTAACATCCCAAGAACTCTTTCCAATACCTCATCAGGAAAAGTGGAGTTTGATTTTGGATTCTCCCTCTTTCTCCTACTCTCCATCTTCAACTCAAGAATAGAGAAACAAAAAAAGAGCCAAATTTTCCGGCACCTTATGGATCAACAACGAGATTTTTAAGCGGCCACTTTGTCAAATTATGGTAAAGCTACCAATGAAAAAGGAAGACTCAAACAAAGTGAACTTAAGGAGCAGAAAAAGAAACAGGTACAAGGAAAAGGGTTTGCAGAGAGCAGCAAATTGTCAATGACAATAAATAATTCCCGAAAAGAAAGTGTAAAAGCAGTGAAAGAAAAGAAAGAAATTTGCTGAGTGAACTCTCCAAAGTTGAAAAAGAACCTGCTGCTATGTACCCTTCACTGTTGACTACAAAGGTACCTGCTTTCAGCCATGCTTTCCCTTTGAACACGAGAAAAACACAGAATTTAAGGGCATTCAGAACTGAAACAAAAATTTGGAGACCCAAATGAGCTTGATGGAATCTGCGATCCGTTAAGAGGTGGAAGGAGATCCAGAAGCTATATATTTTATATGGGTGTGTATGTGAGAAGAGGGAGGAGAGAGAAAAGGTTAGGTCACTGAAACTTGGGATCTTTTCCCCTGAACGGAAACTCTCAAATCAGTTCTAGCTTATGATGAGTGATGAGGCCAACGACCATAGGCACTGATCACCCACGGCGTATTATAACAAAAGTAGAGGATCAGAAAAAGACGGAAGAAATAAAGTTTTCATCTTTGAAGAAGATTGGTTGCAGTTAAGAAGAAGATAGAGAAAAGGAAAAAGATAAGAGGCAAGTGATTGAGATAATTAGTGATAAAATATTGATAAAAGTAGCAAGATACTAAGGATGTTTCTACTGTTCAGTGTGGGGTTTATTTATAGTAACCCATCTTCGTTCTTAATGATATTTTGGAGGACTAAAAGACATGGTAATGTTAACCGCTGCTCCTTAAAGTGTAATTAATAAGCATAATTAATAACCATAAATGTCATCATTAATTGTGATAATAAATAAATTTTGACACTAATAAGAATTATGATGCACCGATACTTCAATTTAAGTCACTTACTGGGAAATCTTTGAATAATGATCAATTTTAGTGATAAAAAAATAATTAGTTACTATATAGGGACTAATTTAAGTACAATTTTAAAAATTAAAAATTATTGGCAACTAAAAGAGTTCCAAAAAATTACAATTAGTCTATAAATTGATAATCAACATAATTTTTATTATGAATTAGTTTATAAATTGATCACTAACATTAGCTATCAATGTTTTGATTATCAAAATAATTGATTTTTAAATTGCTTAGTAACATTAGTTGCAAAGGTTTTGACTATCAAAATAAGTAGTTTTTAAATTGGTCCCTAATTAGGAAATTGGTCTTTAACATATTTTTGGTTACTAGAATTTGTCCTTATTTAAGAGTTTTCTTATAGTGGTATTTTTATGATGATAATAATTTTTTTATGTTGATAACTTCTGTACATATAATTTTAATTTGGATTCACACAATAACATTCATATATTTATTATGGCTTTAAGAATTATTGTACACACTTCTTAATATTCATATATCGCGTATTTATCACGTATATCACGTATTGTATCCTATTATTTTCAAAATAAGCATATTGACATATCATATACGTGTCTGTATCTGATACACGTATCGTATCCGTGTATCATAGCCAATGAGTGTTACAAGAGTACTCCTTAAGGTGTAACCTATGATGTATGGATACTTCAATTTAGGTCATGTGTCTGAAACTTTATGATATTTTATTGATATTTAGCAGTGAAGTATTTAATTTATAAAGTCGTAATATACTACTAGAAAATCTTTGAATGATGACTAATTTTAGTGACAAAAAATAATTAGTCATTATATAGTGACTAATTTAGGTACCAATATAAAAACTAAAAATTATTGGCAACTAAAATAGTTCTAAAAAAATTATAATTGGTCTCTAAATTGATAATTAAAATAGTTTTTATTATGAATTGATTTCTAAATTGGTTACTAACATTAGCTACCAAAATTTTGAATTGATTTGTAAATTGGTTACTAACATTAGCTACCAAGGTTTTGACTACCAAAATAATTGGTTTATAAATTGGTCACTAACATTATCTAACAAAGTTTTGCCTACCAAAATAATTGGTCTCTACTTAGGAAATTGGTCTATAACATATCTTTTGTTACTAAAATTGGTCATTATGTAAGAGTTTTCTTGCAGTTATACTTCTATGATGACAATAATTTATATTTTTTATGTTGACCACTTTAGTACAAATAATTAATTTCATTAATTAAAATAATATAAATTTATATAACTAATTTTATGAAGACAAAAGTGTCCTTTAAAATTTATAAACACCGTCTTTGACACAAAATAAACACTTTGAAATTCTTAAAACTTCTACTAGAATGCAAGAAAAAATATCTCTTTGACAAGGGAAGAGTCTCTCCGTGGAAGCTTAAAATATTTGAAAGATACAATCTTTAATTCTTGCAAAAAAAACAAAAATCTCTTTAAAATTTATAGTCATTTTCAAAAGTCTCTCATGTGAAAAAAATTCTCCTTTTTTCATAATATCTTTTGTCACACCTTCAAATTAATTTTCTTTTTTACGTCTAATTATATTTTAATTTTTAGCAATATTAAAATATAGTTGTTTTATTATTTAATTAGTTTTTAACTTTTTATAGATGTGGATCAAATAAATTATTAATTAGAGTTGTATATCACTTATGGACATTTTTGTCCTTTCAATAAAATGAAATTGCATTTATGAGATTAGGTCAAAATTCATTTAATATTACAGTTAATTATATAATTATAACTCAAGACATTAATTATTAACCAATGTTCTTAGCACGACACGTAAATAATTATGGAAAATGCTAACCAGGACAGTGGTTCAGGGTAATTAATGATTTTTAATTTTACTATTTTTACATTGAAAACTAAAATAATTAATTTCATTAATTGAAATAATATAATTTTATATAATAGATTTTAGGTATAATTACTGATTTAGACTCCTAATTTTTTGGTTTAGTTTAATTTGGTCCCCTTTATTATTTGTTGGTTCAATTTAGACCTCCAATTATTTTAAAAGGTTCAATTTGGTCATTTATGTTAAGTTGAAGTTAACACTGTATCCATATATTACACGTGTCAAGTTGTGGAATTTTCATTACTTTTAAATTTTTTAATTTTTTCTAAAAATATATAAATTGTCACGTGTTAGATTATCGTCATGCCACGTAGCAGTTTACTGTCGTGACACGTGACAATGGTATTAGTTGTTTTCAATTTAGTCATCTATTTAAATTTTTGGTTCAATACCCATACTTTTTAAAATGATCAAATATTGTCATCTCCAATTTGAGACAAAATTAGTAAAAAAGTTTAATTATAACTTATATATACATGTTAAAATATATATATATTTTTTTTGAATTTATATATCAAATCAATCCACCTAAATATTCAAATTATTTTATTTTTAACAAGTGTACAATTTTTCAAGTGTAAAAAATTACAATGGTAAAAGTGAAAAAATAAAATAATTTGAGTATCTAGGTAGAATTTGATGTATAAGTTCAAAAAATTATTTAACATGCATATATAAGTTCTAATTAAGTTTATTTTTTTATTTTTTTTCAAATGGGAGATGGTAAAATTGGATCGTTTTAAAAAATAGAAGTACTAAATTGAACCAAAACTTTAGATAGAGAGCTAAATTGAAAATAACTACTATCACGTGTCACGACTATAAATTGTCACGTGGTACGACATTAAGCTGACACGTGACGGTTTATATATTTTTGGAAAAAAATTAAAAAAAAAAAGTAAAAAAGTAAAATAAATAAATTAAAAAAATTGTAAATTCCACGGCTTAACACGTGTCATGTACAAACACGGTGTTAACTCTAACTTAACGTAGATGATCAAATTGAATCTTTTAAATAATTGGAGGACTAAATTGAACCAACAAATAAATAAGAAGACAAAATTGAACCAAACTAAAAAAAAAGGAAACTAAATCGATATTTATACCTAAATTTTATAAAGACAAAAGTGTCCTCTATAATTTCTAAACAATATCTCTCACATAAATTAAACACTTTCAAACTTCTAAGGTCTTTACTAAAATGCAAAAAAAAAAAAAAAATTCTTTAACACTTGAAGAGTTTCTCACCGGAAGCTTGAAATGTTTTAAAGTCTTTAATTTTTGCAAAAACAAAATCTCTGTGAAATTTATAGTCTTTTTCAAATTATGTTGTTGTGAAAATATTGCACTTTCATGTGAGAAATTTCTCCTTATTTTATAATATCTTTTGTCACTCCTTCAAATTAATTTTTTTTAAGTTTAATTATATTTTAATTTGTAATAATATTAAAATATAGTTACTTTATTATTTAATTTTTTCTAACTTTTTATAGGTGTGCATCAAATAAATTATTAATTATGATTGTATATCACTTATGTGCAGTCCTTTAAATAACGTAAAATTATATTTATGAATATTAGATCAATATTCATTTAATATTACAGTTAACTGTGCATTTTTATAAAAATTCAGACATATTAATTATTCTTAACTAGTGTATTAGGGCACTGGTGAGCAGAACCCTTTATTTTATAAGTCATGCTACTAGTTAAGAATAATTAATACGAACTAAATTTTACAAAGATTCATAATTAATTATGATATTAAATGAATTTCGTCCTAATAATTATTAAAGTAATTTTACTTTATTTAAATGAAAAAATACCGGTAAATGTTTTACAATTGTAATTAGTATTTTTGTTTGATGTACATCAATAAAAATTAAAAAGAAAATAAAATAACTATATTTTAAGGTTACTAAAAATTAAAATATAATTAAACATAAAAAATTTAAATTAACAGAAAAACCAACAAAAAAATAGTGTTAAAGATCTTAAAAGTTTACAAAAAAAATTAAAATATTAATTAAATAATAAAATAACTCTATTTTAATGTTGTTAGTATTTTCAAAGAGATTTTTTTTTGTATTTTGTAAAAATTAAAAACCTATCTTTCAAAAGTTTCTCTTCACATCCCAAGCTTTCATTCATAGACTCTTCAAGTGTGAGAGACATATTATTTTTTGTGTTAAATAGAGACCTTAAAAATTTTAAAATGTTAATTTTTTGTATAGGAGAGATATTCTTTAGAATTTTCAAAAGGTATTTTTATCTTTGTAAACTTTGTTATATGAATTTATAATATAATTAGTTAATAGAGTTAATTACTCTATATTTCAATGTAAAAATAATTAAATCAATGATCATTATTTATACCTTAACGAGTCTTCTTATTTTATTTAAAAGATAAAAATATTTATAACTATTATTAAGTTGTAATTGATAATTTATTAATCAAATAGTAATATAATTTTAACGGTAGTTACAATGTAAGTTAATAAAATTATATTAAAAATATGAATATTATAATACTGTTTTAATTTAAAGGAATTGGAAATGTTAACACTATGAAACTCTTTAAGATATAATTAATAATTTTTTATTTTACTATATTTATGTTAAAATATGAAATAATGAATTCCACTAATTAAAATAATATAAGTTATAATTGTTATACAATTGTAATTAATTTTTATAAATAAATTTTGCTCTCAATAATCATTAATACAATTTTACCTTTTATTTATAGGACAAAAATGTTAATAAGTGTTATAAAGTATAATTGATAATTTATTTGATGCACACACAAAAATTAAATAATTAAATAAGTTTAGATGTTAACACTTTATCACTTGACAGTTGATAAACTAGGTTGCTTATTATTTTTTGTTGCTTTCTATGTTAATTTAAGTTTAATTATTTTTTAATTTTTAACAACATTACAATGAAATAGAACGGTTATAAAGAAAGAGAAACGATACAACAATGTCAACAATGTTAAACTTATCTTATTATTTAATTTTTTTTTTATCAAATAAATTATTAATTTTAAAATCGAGATTATGTTGAGCAGTGGAGGATTCATATAATGGTAAATTGTTGGATCGTATACTGATAGTAAATTTTACTTTTTATACAAACATAATGTATAGAGCTGTCAAAGTGGATTGAACTCGCAAGCCAATCCGGCTCACCATGGATTTGGGTCAGATTGGGATGAATTTTTTTTACAAATTTCAATACGGTTGATTTTTGACCCAGCTCACCCGGGTTGAAGGTGAGCCAGGTTGGTGCAAATAAAGGGTCACACAAGTGTTTTTTATTAAGTTGGACTTTGCATTTGGGTCATATTAGGTTGTTTTTTTAACCCAACACATAGATATTTTGTATTTTTGTGATTTTGGTTTGTATTTGGATTCTATTAAAATTTATTTAAATTTTAATTATAATTATAATTTAGTTTTGACTAAAAAATAAATAAATAATTGTATTTTTTTTAATTAAGTGAATCCGTGAGTCAATCCATTTAATCCACCAACATGTTGGGTCAGGTTCGAATTTTTTTGGCTCGCTAATAAGTGAGTCGGGTTAGGGTTGACTCACTAAGTGATCAACTCGTAATGGGTCGAGCCGGATCAGGTCGGGTTACCCGTTTTGACATGTATATCACCAAACATACATACATGAAAATAAAATTAATCCATTGTCAATAATTAGTCAAACATAAATTTACAAAATTCATCACTTATTTTGCTCTGTGAGTGAGAAGTGTAAGGCCCTGTTCTTTTCTGCCTTTAAATTATAGGGCTGCCCCAAATCTAATGGGCCTAAGAGTTGGCCCAAAGGTTAAAACTGATCCTAGTCTGCCCTAATGCGTACGCTTTCACTCTTTCAGAAACCAGCCGTCATCCCCCTTGCTCTCACAAGACGCTCTGCTAGGGTTTCTCCCCAAGCCTTCTCGAACTAGCTCTAAACCAGTCCCTACTACACGTAAGTGCCCCTTTCTAGATCATATGAGTTCCATTGTTGTTCATTTGCATTTCACAGTTAGGGTTTCGTGTTAATCCGCCCCTTTGTCCCGTGTACCTTCTGCTTTTAGCTCATCAGTGCGTTCTTAGGACTGCAGTGCTCGCGGTCGTGCTGTCAAGGTTCTGTTAACCCTTTTTCCAGGTACGGGAAGTTAGGGTTCGAGTCTAAGTTGTGTTTTTATGCCTGTTCTTGAGTTTGCGAATCGTTTGTATGGGATAATCGTTGTTCTTGATATGTGAGATGTTTTGTGTGATTGGCTGGGTTGATTGATGCATCTGTTGTAGGTGAAGCTATGGCGAGGACTGATAATCTCGCCCAGGCGAGTCAGACTCGCCTAAGCGATTCTGGCGGAGGCTCGCCCAAGTCTCTTTCGCCCAAGGTCACCCAGGCGGCCAGCTCTTTAATTTTGAGCGAGCAAACAACTCGCCCAGGCGAGAGGGATCTTGCCTAAGCGAGATCCCGCGTTGTTTTCTGTTCCTGTTTTGAGCCCTCGCCTAGGCGGAGGGGAACTCGCCTGAGCGAGACTGTCTCTCCTGAGCGAGACCCTTCAACCTGAGCGAGGTGCTAGGCGAGACAGCGCTGTGTTTGGATGTTTGTTTATTCCTGGATGATTGGTTTTGGTTTGGGTATGAATGTTATGATGAAGGACATGTATATAATGAAGTATGATGTATACGTAGCATGATTCATGAATTATAAATGATGGGTTTGGTATGAGTATCGGCATGTGAACTAAATGAGATGGGTGTTATTAAAGTGGCATGATAATGAGATGAGTTGGATCCTATGTACATTGATGGATTATGATGAGTTGGAACGAGTTGGACCTGGAAATGTGAAAGGTAATGGCTTTAAAGGTTGACATAATGAATGTATCCTTGCATGGTGAATATTATTTGACTGTATGATCGTATTTTGTCTGTGTCAGTGCATAATTCCTTGGGATCTCTAGGTGAGACTTTCAGGGTCGCGCTTCAGTGGTCGAGATGTAATTCCATGACCCCTGTTAGTGGGTGTCTATGGTGGTGCCCCATCTATATAACTAGGTAAGGATTCAAGGTAAGGTTGCATTCTGACACTCTAAGGAGTCAGTTAGTCTCACCTAGAGCGGACTGACTCCTGTGGTGAGAGTAGTAGGAGGCCTGAAATCTTCTAAGGGCTAACCTTGTGGTGAGGGAAATTGATTTATTGTAACACCGTAACACATAGTTCGGGGGTGAGCAGAGGTATCCACCACAAGCACAAGCATCTGCTGAATCCGACCAAGTTATATGTATCCGGATGAGTCGAGTCGTAGTGTATTGTTTGGAAGGTCGTAATATGCTTGTGTGACGTATGTATGATGGACTGTGAATATGTATTTGACTTTCTTGATGCAATGATTTTGTATGCTCTGGCTTACCCTACTTTTGTTGTTGTGTGTTCTGCTGTGTGGTACTCTCTTTCGCGATGATCATCGACTTGTTGGTGTGAGCAGAGACGAGGAACACCCATGGACAACAAGGAGATGGTAATTCCGCTGCATAGTCTGTGTGGTTTGGACTTTGGTTTCTGTTGGGCTTTTCTTTAGGGCTATGGCCCATGTATTTGTTGTTCTTGGATTTGTATACTTTTAGTCAATCCGTTATCCTGTTTCTGTTGGCATCTTGGTGTGCCTAGTTTTGTAGGGCATTGTTATACTATTTTATGTGTGGCGTTTCTTTTAATTATGCGTACTAATTAAATGAGACGTTACAAGAAGTAACTATGTTCTACCAATAAAACAATAATTGGTTTGCTCTGGGGTAGAAATTAATCAAATTTTAATATTTAAAATTTAAATAATAAAATATGAGAATACAAATATAATTGAAATGAAAATTATTAAGGCAGCATAGATGTTTCATTGTATCCAAAATTTGTGAAAAAAAAAAGGAAAAATTTAATTATATTAATTTTTAATCGAGTGATGTTGTGGTGTTACACAACTTTGTATTAATTTTGAATTGGAAAATAAATTTGAATAATAATTATATTAAATTTTAATTGGATGAATTTCTTTGTATTAATTTTTAATTAGAAAATGAATTTTAATAATAAGTGTATTAGTTTTTAATTGGATGAATATGGTGACAACACACATAGATTGAATTCAATTATCGAGGAAGGTGAGGAGACAATGCAACAGAAAATTTAAAGAAAATGTTTATATGATTTTACAATTTTATAGGTAATCTTACCAATCATTATGTGTTACAATTATATGTGAAGTCTAACTCCTAAACCCTATATAAAATTTAGGATATTATTATTTTACTATTTAAATCTCAATTTTGACTGCTTGACTGAATATCATTAATGAAATGTTTTCCCTTTAAATAAAGTAAAACTATATTAATGTAAAACTATATTAATAATTATTTAGGTTGTAATTCATTTAATGTCATTAATTGTTTTCCTTTTATATTTTTTTAAAAATATTTTTAAATTTTATCAATTAGTTTTGATTAACGTTTGCAAATTTGATAAATGTCAAAACAATCAGAAAATGAGTACGAGTATATACCCATTATACGGTGAAGATGAGACAAAAATTTAATATGCATTAAATTTGGGTATGAGAATGATGATAAATTTTAAGTATGAGATAGTAAAACTCGTTCTACCTTCGCCCTGTTGTCATACCTATTTATGAAATAGGTCTAAAACTAGTTTTTTAAGTTGCTATAGCACACAATTTGTAATAAATAAATTTATTAGATTATATAAAAAAATTAAATGAGTTTTATTGTATAAATGAAATTTGTCTCGTTTTAAAAAATATATTACTATATAATTGTAATTTTAAAATTTTTGAAATTATTAAAATTTTACTGAATTTTTTGATATTTCTATTTATTTTCTGAAAGTTATATAGATTTTTTTTTTATTTGAACAAGTTATTTTATTTAATTCAGTTCATCTAATAAATATTAATTAGATTAACTTTTTATTTTAAAAAAATATTTTTTAATTTCTCAATTTAAACTACGGTTACTTTTTATTCTATCATTTTCACCCAGCATCAATATAATGAAAATACATGTTATCTCTAAAAATATCAATCATTAATAAAATAGAATAACTTTTGAAGTTATTATAATAATAATAGTGATTCAATTCTATTTCCCTATTTTCAAAACTGAAATATTAATTATTTCAATTTATACTAACATTAATTGTTTTTCATTTCAACTAAATAAAAAACTAAAATTATAACTCCATTTATACTAAAAGTGATGTAATAATATTTTTCTATGCATAATGAAAATACATAATAATAAATAAAAATAAATTAAAAATAAAAAATACATTAAAATATAATAAATAATAATAAAAGAAAATCAAATAAGTTTCATATTAAAAGCTAGTTAAAGTAACTTCTTAGTTAGAGCTTCCTAAATTAAATTACTTTAAATACTTATCACACGCTTGGTCAAAATTGATTAAAATATCTTATAAATAAGTCAAATAAATTAGTAATATTAGCTTCATTAAATACACTTGAAAACTATGATTTATTTTTATTTATTTGATATATATATATATATATATATATATATATATATATATATATATACCCATCAATTAATAATATTAATATCTAGAATTTAGTTAAAATGTATTAACTGTTTAAAAAATTACCTTTTTGGGTAATAATATATAATACAAAAGATATATTTCTACGTTTATAATAATTTCAAAAGTTATTTTAATCTTTTCAATTTTTTTTATCATATTTTGGAGAAATAACATGTATTGTCTTATCCAGGTATTGAAAATTAATTCAGCCGGATTTAAAAATATAAAATCTAATTAAAAGATGGCATATTAAATTTCGTTCTTTTTTTAGGAGATTAAATTATTTGATTGTTTGGGAATTGAAACTTATATTTATTATTTATTCAACTTTTTATTAATACAATATTATTATGAATTATTATCCGTTGTTGTGAAGTTCATTTTCTGTTTTAAAAGTTTTGGACCTGGTTTTATTAGAAGGTTTAAGGTTAGTCCACTTGTCTTCCAAGATCCATTTTTGCTGCTCTCTTATTTCCCATTTTGCACCCTTAAAATAAAACATCTCACTCTTTTGTCCCATGTTTGAAATCAAAGCTGAGCTAGGGTTATTGAGAAATCCTCCTCCAAGCTAATAAAACATTCTTCCTCCAAGTAAGTTTAACACTAAAACTTTGTGTTTTCCTTCTTTTCCATTTCACTTGCTTTGGTTCTGTCTTGAGTTCGTCTCTAGAGCCTTATTCTCGTTCTTGTGTGCATAATTTTCAAGTCCTTAATATGTTTCTGGAGTTGTGGTGTTGTTCCTGTTAAAGCTCTCTTCCTGCAAGTCTATTTTCTAGTTTCGAGGTAAAAGAAGCTAGGGTTTTGCACGTTTTTAAATTATTTTGCTTGTTTTTGGTTATGTTTTGCGTTCTTAATGCTTGGATGATGTTTGTGATTGTGTGAAAATATATTGTTTGTGTGGATGGATGGATTTCTACTGTTGCATACAGGAGCAAGAGATAAATTGTTATTCTCGCCCAGACGAGAATCCTCTAGCCTAAGCGAGAGTAGCAGAGAACTCTCTTTTGTCTTTGCTCGAGTTGTCGCTCAAGCGAGAAGGTCTAGCTTAAGCGAGAACTCACAGTGATGCACTATACCTTCTGTTCAAGTTCTCGCCTAGGCGAGGAGAGTCTAGCTTAAGCGAGGGGACCCTGTCGCTTAAGCAAAACCTCTTAGCTTGAGTGAGAATGGGGCAGATTAGCTTTAAACTATGTGATTTTACTTGTGGATTGATTGAATTACTCCTAGAAGCGTGAACATGTGACTATGCATGTATTATAGAATATTTTGAATTGAAATTGTTGTCCTTGGTATGAAATGAGAATGGATGTGTGAGAATATGTATATGATATGTGCTTGACGTAATTCCATGAGTCTCTTGGGAGACTTTATGGTGGTGTTATGGTAGTGTATATAATTAAATAAGGATTCAAACAAGGTTGTATCCTGACACTCTAAAGAATCACTCAAACTCATGTAGAGTAGACTGGTTCAAGTGATGAGAGTAGCAGGAGATCTTAGTCTCTGGCAAGATAATGGACTTAGATGATCATGAAATAACGTTATGCGTGGTAGGGTGAAACCCATTGTCAGTGGCTCTGCAAAGCAGTAAAGACCACCACAAGTGCAAGCAACCAATGAATTCATTCTCATTACATGTATCTGGATAATCGAGTTATATGGTCTTTTATTGTTTGCTATCACATTTTTTGTTGTGCTTACTGATTTGCCTACTTATAACCTGTTTGCATATATGTATATCAAAATAATTTTTTTCCTCTAGCTTACCCTTTCTCTCTGTGTCTATTTCTTGTTTTGTTTTTCTTTTTTCAATTATCATCAATGTTGGTGTGAGCAGATGTGAAAACTTATGGTGATCGTGCGGACGGTGGAGATGCTACTATTTAGTTAGGCTCCCTAGATTATGCTCATTGTGAGCCTTTCTTCTTAAGAATTGTGTTATTTGTGATTCCATGCTCCGTGGAGCATTCCTTTTGCCAAATTGATTTATATTTTGAGATACGTTTATGACATTGTTTTGTGCCCTTGATCTTTCCTTCCGTTTCAGTATATTTTAGATAATTTTGTGATACTTTATTTATTAGAATTATCTATTAAATGGGATGTCACAATTGTGATTCACTTAAATATGTTAGTCAATTGTTAGCTTTGAGAACATGCATGCTTTAAACTAGAAGTCCTTTTGTTTTTCAAAAACATAATTCTCTCAATTCTCTATTCAATTCTCTTCTAATCATCTAAGCAATCTCTCTTCCTAGTGAAGATTCAACATTAGGAGTGATCAGTTTGGAAATTCTACCAAAATTCTCTTTCATTTTCTTTCTTTAAGTTAATTTTTTTGCTCATTACAATACAGAGTAATATGTTTTTTCCTCACATGCAAGCCTTTTTAGAGTGCATGTTAGTTTCCTTTGTTCTTAATGAAACTCTGTTTGTAGTTAATTCTAGAATTCTACCTTGATAGTTGAATCAAGCCTTTGTTTTGTACATAGAGTGATGTTTCGTGTGATACTATGAAAAGGGGCAGAGTCGTGATAGTCCACTTCTTTAAGGTAATGAAAGCTAACCATTTAAGTTGTTTTAAGTAGTGATACTGACAATAGAAAATTGAATTTTTTAAAGGGAAGAACATTTGATATTATATATATATATATATATATATATATATATATATATAAGATTTTATGCACCATGCTAAAATTGTCTGCAGAAAATTTGTTGATTTTAATGGGCTGTAGGGAATTAAAAGTTTAAATTGTTAGTTTGCGTATGTTTTGCTAAATAATTTGCTAGAAATTGTGTTTTTGAACCAGGAGTAACAATTTAGTGTGGATTAAAGATGGTATTGAGAGAGTTCGAGCTTGGGGTGGAAATTTGGTATGGAAAGATTTCAGATGGATGATACTAGATAGAAATTTGAGAAGTAGTGCTCATCTTATACTGTCGAATACTGACTTGGACAATTCATAAAAACAGAGTTGGGGGTTTAGACAGATAGACTTTTTGGAAAGTTCTTTTGAGAAAACTTTTGTAAACACTATTCTATGTACTAATTGAATATTCTTAGAGAGTATAAGACACCATGTGAAGATTTGGCCCAAGTCATCACCATGGTTCTTCAGAGCATTGTATTGTTTTCATCAAGTATCAAAATTATTAATCGCTTTCCTTAACTAGATTGACACTTCTATACTCAAAATGTTCTCTTTACAAACTCTACCTTTCATAAATTACTCTCCCTACATATAACAAACTTTGATCAACGATCACACCACATAAAAAAGTTAAAATATATATATATATATATATATATATATATATATATATATATATATATATATTTTGCGATAAGTTATTTTTAGCCTAAACCTTAGTGTACTTATAAAATTGATTATTATCAAATTTATAGATGAATTTTTTTTTTAATAATTGTGTATGTTATGTTTATAATTAGAGAAAGAAATATTAAGTAAGTAACACTACAAGACAAATGCATAAACGATAATGACATAAACTTAAAAGTATTAAATAAAAAATTATAATTTAAGAAACCATGATTTTTCTAATATACTAATATGTGGCCGTGCATACACACGAGTTTTTTATTTTTGTTTTTCTATAGAATAATAATATAATTATTATTATATTTATCTAAATAAATTTAAAAATTATATATATTAATATTATTAATAATTATAAATTATAAATTTTTAAAATATTATAAATTTATTTAGTAAAACTATTTAGTACAACAACATTTTTTATAATTAAAAAAAACACTTATAATAATAACAACATTATAAATAATAATAATAATAAACTAATGATAATAATAATAAAAATATTTATACTAAAAAAATAATGTGAATGTTAATACTAATACTAATATTAACAACAATAATTTATAACTATATATAAAAAAATGTATCCTTTTTATGTTTACAAATTTATCCTCTTAATTATTATTTTTAAATTTAAATAATTATTCATATAAAAAAGTTACTTTTCAGTTTTATCATTTTATTACTAGTTTTAGTAATTAATTTTTAAATTTAAATAATTACTTTGATGGTGAGATAAATCAATAACAAAACAAATAAAAGTGCAAACAATTGAGATATGTTCCCGTAATAAACAAAAGTATAATGTATGTCTAACTATAATAACAAAAAAAAATAATATTAATAAAAATAATATCACTATAATAATATCCTATAGTGATAAAAATATTAATAACAATAGAATAATAATAATATCACTATAACAATATCTCGTAGATAATAACAACAATAATCTATAACAATATATAAAGAGGATTCCCTCTTTTGTGTCCATTTTAAAATACCAATTTTACCCTTTAAAATATAATTATTTATTAATTTTTTGATATATTTCACTTTATTTATCAACTATTATTCTTTATTTGACTTTATTTTTAATAAATATAATTTTATTTTATATATTAATTTAATAACATTACAATATTATCACCTACTAATATAATATCATGCATATTTAAAAAATATGTACACACAGGCGCGATAACGCCTGTGTTTAGCTAGTTATTACTAAAATCGTTTAATTAATGTATGAGCAAACTCGTCCAATGTATATTACAATATTATTCTAATTATTGAATAGACAAAGTCGTCTAATGTATATTAATAGTCTCATCAAAATTTTCTATGAAAAAGCTTGTCTAATGTATGTTGTTAGACTCGTTGAACAAACTCGTCTAATGTGTGTTGCAAGACTTGTCGAACAAACTCGTCAAATGTGTGTTGCAAGACTCATTTAATTGTGTATGACGACCTCACCTAATGCATCTACTATGTATTACTAAAATCATTTAATTAATGTATGATCAAACTCGTCCAATGTATATTGCAATATTATTCTAATTATTGAATAGACAAAGTCATTTAATGTATTAATAGACTCATCCAATTTTTCTATGAAAAAATTTGTCTAATGTATGTTGTTAGACTCGTCTAATCAATATATGAATGACTTGTCTAATGTGTATTGCTAGACTGGTCTGATTGATTCACCAACAACTCGTCCAATCAAAGTATTCGTAAACTCATCTAATCAATGTATGAAAAGAGTCATCAAATATCTTTTTTGTTACACTCTTCTAATTATTGTATCTATAATCTCGTCTAATGTGTACTATTAGACTCTTGTAATATTTTTTCTTATACTCGTCTAATGAGGGTATGGAAAGTCTTGTCTAATGTGTACTTCTACACTCATTTAATCAATGCTCATTTAATCAATGTATGTTTAATGTATGTTTTAAGATTCATTTAATGATAAGTAGTTTTTTAGCTTTTACCTTTTCTTTCAGTCTTACTAAAATTAGGGTTAAGTATGTTTATAGTATCTGCCAAAACGTTGACGCGAATTTAGAATTCGTCCATGTCCAAAGTTTTTATACATTTGGTCCTCAAACGTTAAACATGCAGTGATAGATTCCCCCTAAACTAGTTACATCAACTATTTTTGGTGTGTTAAATGTGTTTCATGCAAGCACTTTAATTATTTACATTGTTTGACACGTTTTCGCTCAGTATTATAGTTTTAATAAGTATATTTTTTTGTTCAAATATATATTTTAAACCTTAAAATGAACTATTAAGTAAAACAAAAATCCTTCTTAATATAGGTAGAAAAGTTACTACAATAAACGAAAGAAATCCTTTGAGTTTCAAGAAGTGGATAATGTTTTCTTAAAAGTTACATCCATGACTAGGGTTGGTGGAGCTCTAAAATCCAAAAAACTTTCACCTAAATTTATTTGTCTTTGTTTAATCCTTGAACAGATTGATTTTGTTGCATGCCAAATTGCTTTGCCTCCAAATCATTCAAAAATGTCTTTCATGTGTTCTAACTTCGTAAAAATATTAATGACTTTCTTTATGTTATATAACCTAATATAGTACAAATACGATAAAACCTTACATATGATATGTTTCCTGGGAGGATTGGAGATTAGAGGATGTAGCTCAGATGGTAGAGCGCTCGCTTAGCATGTGAGAGGTACGGGGATCAATACCTCGCATCTCCATCTTTATGTTTTTTTTATATGAAAACTATTCATAATACGTTTAGAATGTCAATATGTATGTAAAAAAGTAAAGGGTAGATTGTTTAAAAATAAAAAAAAAAGATATAACATGTTATAACATATGTAAAGATATACAAATCTTTTATTAAAACTATTTTTTTGTTAATTTATTAATTTTAGTAACTACTTTTTTGAGGTGAAATATTTAAGGATAAATCAATGACAAAACAAATAAAAAGTACAAGTAATTTAAATATGATCCCGTGATTAAAAAAATATGTGTTAAGATCGAACGCTTACCACCACTAGGCCAAAAGTTATAACAATTAGTTAGGACACAACTCGTTTTACTTAAGAGCGTAACAATCTAAGCGCCACATTCATTTATGATTCGGCCCATTTGGCCTCTTCCACGGCACAATTGATGCCACATGCAACAATTTTAATTTTTCAGTTTTACCCTTACTTATCATTTTAAAAATTAATTATTTTATAAATATTTTACTTTTAACCGTTATCCTAAAAACCTCTTTTGTGTATATATTTTATTTTTCAAATTTTACTTATTATTTTAAAAATTAATTATTTTATAAATACTTTACCTTTAACCGTAATTTTAAAAACTTCTTTTATTTTTATGAATTATTTTATTTAACAACTATTTTAAAAATTAATTATATATTCTTAAAGTAAAAATTATTAATTTTAACTCAAATTTATATGAAATTTAAAAAAATTGCGAACACACATGCTGCGCGCAAGTATTTTCACCAGTACTAATAATGAAAATAACCCATAATAATAATACTAATAATAATAATAAAAATATTATTAATGATACAATACTACAAACATTGATGCTTATATTAATGTAAATATTAATATATAATAATAACATTGTTTATAATAATAATATCAATATTACTACTAATACTAATGCTACTGATGTACTCATATAAATTAAAATAATATTAATAATATTAATATTAATAATAATAATAATTTTATTGATAATAACAATAATGGAATAATAGTAGTAATTGTTTCTAGGAATTTTGTTAAATTAAACTACTGTTTTTAGGAATTTTTGCATAGTACTTTTTAAATGTTTGTTAATTATTGAAAATCATTATTTTATAAATTAAAAAATAAACATAATCTAATAAATATTTTATATATAACAGTGAATTAAATATTTTTTAATTTGATTTCTTAAATTAAACTATTATTTTAAAAAATGTTTTTAGGACTTTTTTGCATATGTAGTTTCTGACATCCCATTTTAATAGAATAATCTACTAAAATTTCGCATCACATAATTATAATATAAAAGAGCACACGACATGAAGCATACATGTATTAACTATTATAGTTATCCATCATATACTCGGAAAGAAAGTTTAGGCACACCATGATGTCATAAAGAACACAAAAGTACTATTGTCTTACAAAAGACTATTGATAGAGCAAGGAATTTAAAACTAAACACAGTTCTTCAAAAGGGACTCGACAGTGAGTCACAACCCAGACCATGGGAACCACCCTACACCACAACATCCTCACCACCCTGAGAACCTCCAGGGGTTTCCACATATGCTCACACCAATAGTATTGGTGATCATTGCAAAAAGGAAAACCAAGCAAAAAAACACACACCAAGAGAAAAGGTAAGCTAGAGCAAAATTTTTTTTAATCATGTTATAGAGCAAATCAATAGTCAGATCATATTATGCACAGACAAAACAGTAGGCACCCAAATCATGTGAAAGCAAACAATTTCAACACTCTGTGACTCAATATCCAGATCATACTCTTGATATAGAATTCTAAAGGAGTATGCACCTGTGCTGGTTTCTAAACTTTGCAGAGTCTAGACACAAGGGGTTATCACCCAACCGCACACATGGTTAATCCTCTAATGTCTTGGGCCCAATATGTCCCAAGACTAGGACCTCCTGCCACTCTCACCACATAAATTATTTTATTCTGTGTGAGCGTGAATAATTTTTAGAGTTCAGGATACCTTCCTTTATCTAGACATCTCCTATATCAAGGTATACACTAACCACCATCACCAAGAGTTTCCCTTGAAACTCTTTTACCAACAAAATTCACATGCCATATCAAGCATTCAATTCTCATGCCAAACCACACCACCAACCATACAGTCATGTTTTCCATTTCATACACAACATAACAAGATCCCATTCAATTTCATGCTTTATAAATGCCTACCAATGTCCAACCTAACCAAGTCATGGCTCATTACATAACACATTATGCAAACGATTTGGGATTTTAGAAATAAAACTACAGCTTGTGTAAAGCTCCAAAAATTTTGTATTTTGATTCAAATATTAGAGGATTGAATCAAGAACCAAATGCAACAAGAACCAACTTAATTGAATAACTATAGAGGAAGTTATGCACCAAACAAGTAACGAAGGTCAATGTTGGCAACAACCAAACTACAGGGACCTTGCGATAAAAACTGCTCTCACTATAGAGCTCCGATTCATGACCCAACCGATCAAAGTCAAGAACTAGGTGTTAAGACTCAGCTGGTAAAATTTTAGTTCGATCCAACGGTTAACAAGACGGGAAAGTCAATTTTACTAAAACTGCGCATATCAGAAAAAAGACACAATCGCCTAGCGATCAAGGCACTCGCCCAACGACCGCCCGACACTTCAGAATACGAAAAATAACGTCAAATATCACAGTTTCATGAAAATACACCAAAAATTAACGTTTTCCCCAATCATGTCTCATATTCCACAAAACACTAATCAAACTTAGCCAAACGAAACAAGAACAAACAAAACAACTTAAAAAAAGTGAAACCCTAGCTTCCCTTACCTTACTCAAGCTTAGCCAAACGAAACAGGACCCCAAGGAGAGCACCACAACTTCAGAAACAGATTAAGGAGCTGAAAATATTGGCACACGAAAACACAAGAGGGTTATTAGGATGAACCCTAGGCAGAGCCACAACAAGACAGTTGAAATAAGAAGGTTGGGGTCTACTTACTTGGAGATACAAGTTCAGGCAGCTCCAAACCAAGAAGATTCGCTAACTTGAGGAGGCAAAAAAAAAAACTTGTGCCCTAGCAGAGGTGATGCTCAAGGGTTTAAGGAAGGGGAGGGATATGTTTTCTGTAAAATGAAGCAGAATGAGGAATAAGGGGACTGTACGGGATCTTGGGGGTCCCCATAATAAGATGACTCTGGACCCTCTAAGAGGCCAGACCCAAATCTTCTCTTAAAACATAATTCAAATAAAAAGGGGGTTTCACATAGTTTCTAAATATTTTAATTTTTATAAAATAAATTATATAAAAGTAAACGTAATTAAAGAAATGTCTAAAATATTATAATAATTATATTTACTTTTAATATGGATGGTTAAGGTAATAAGTTATTATTTTGGAATTAGGGAATTACAGTAAAACCATCGGACAACAAAAATGGAAGAACAATAAGATAGGACAAATTCGTTATTTAAGGATTTGTTTCTGTACAGTAAAGCAGCCAAAATAAGGTGATGGATTTTAGAAAAGAACCCTCTTCAACAAACAAGTTTTTTTTTTTTTTTTTTTTTTTTTTTTTTTTTATATATTGTTTTTTTTTTTTTTTTTTTTTTTTTTTTTAATAAGAAGGGTATTTGCAAAATAGGAAAAAGTGAAATGACAAAAAAAACCAAAAAATATGACAGATATCAAATTATGACCACTAGGTATTTATGGATTTTCAATTGTATTAACTTTTCTTATAGATATAGTAGAAGTAGATTTCTAAATAAATAAATTATATATATTTTTTTTTTGTGGTGATGAGCTTAGTGGTGGTGGTTATGGGATGGTCCTAGTGATGGTTGTGAAGACCGATGGAAGTTGATGATTCAATAGTTAGAGGTGGCGAAGGTGAACACATTCTGTTTTCTTAGTTTGTAAAATCTTTAATGCACTTCCCGGTTTTCATAAATCGCTTTCTAACATGGACAACTTTCGTCCTTGTGACTTGATAAAAAAATCTTCTCCCAACCACTTCCTACCCTTTGTGAGCGTCGCAAAACTCAATCACATTGTTCTCCCACCCTGTCCAAGTTCACAACCTTTCCAATGGATTCCATCACGATTTCCACGTACTGACCTCACACACCGCCATGCATGACTTGCACTTAGCACCTACAACGCCTTCACCCTGACCCTTGACCCTTAATCAGATCACTTGAGAACCCCAATTGTTGTTGCCTCTACTTGAATGCATCTAAAAAATTATAATGACAATTAGGGATTAATGAATCGAAGAATATAAAGAAGAGAAAAAGAAGAAGAAAAACTCCAAACAAGAGAAAAGAGAGAGTTGTAGTGAGGAGTTGACTGCCATTTGCTACCAAGAACATTTTTTTTATGAAGTATATGGACGAAATTGGTATACATACTTTAAGGTAAGGACGAAATATAATTTTAATCGATGATTTGAAGATGAGTAATATATATATATATATATATATATATATATATATATATATATATATATATATATATATAAAAGTTCAAATTACATTACATTTGATATACAATATAATTAAAAGTTTTATATATGTTTTTATTCCTCAGCTTTCAGTGAAAATTGAAATTAGTCCTTCTTCAAAACTTTGGCCTAATTTAGCTACCCAACTTTAAAACTGTGTAAATTTAGTCTTTTTAACCATATTTTATTAAGTTTATTTAACGTTTTAAATGCATTTCATGATAGCATTTGAGTTGTTTACATTGTTTGACACATTTTTGTTTCAACGTTAGCTAAAAAATTATCATGAAACACATTTTTTAATATATTTAAATTTTTTTTTTACTTTTTAGATTGATTGTAAATGAACCTCGTTCCTCTGTGTATGCATATACATGTGTGTGAGAGATATATATGTGTGAGAGAGACTTGTAAAATGCAATTAACGATTATTAAAAAAAATGAGGTTATTGATTAAGTATAATGTGAAAATTGTCTGGTAAGACGTTAGATTTGATTTGATTTTTCTTGTAATTTGTATACATACAAATTTGTTTGAAGCAAAACCAGTGAGATAAGATGGATCTCTATCAAACGACATTGATTTGGTGTAACAAATGCAATTGTGATGAATATGAGAAAAAAGAAAATAAAATTCGTTTTGAATATATTCTCATCCACCTTAATCTTTGACGCATACCAAAGAAGAAGAAAAATAGTAAAACTTAGAAACATGGCCAGCTGAAGTTCAAAAAGGTTGACGTCATGTATCAAAATATAAAAGATTAGGGTACTGAAAGTTGAATATTCTTCCATTAAAGAAAGAAAAAAGATAGTGAGAATTGTGACATATGCAATGTGAGTTCATGTGGGTGTGGTGGGGACTTCCCTCTCAATTGGATCCCCCATTGAATTAGGTAGGGTTAGGTTAAGAAAGCACATGCACCCAACCTTCTTTCGATTTCTAGCTTCTTTCCCTATGGGAAAATCCATATCATAATTCATATGTATATTTCTTTAGGGTAATTTTTTAGTGTTGTCAACGATCTTGAAGCTAAAATCATTAGCAGATACTCATCACTAAACCAAATGTTATCTCTACCCATTTGCAAGTTGAACCACCACCATTATATATGATGGTCAATATATTGCTCTATATATCCTTGCTATCAAATCAATCTTTTGACTTATTCTAAGGATTACTTTAATTCATTAAAGCACTATAGGTAACGCAAGTAGTGACAAGGAAAATATGTGTTATCAGTTAAGAAGTGAACTTTGAAGATACTCTCTCACGTCAAGGTAGTAGTAAATTTTAAGTTTAACTCAATCTCACACAACCGACTTGTAAGATAATATTTGTATTTACTAATATATTATGAAATTACTTTATCTCTAGTCGATATGAAACTTTCAACATTTTCTTTTTCATTGAGAAATTGGTATCATGTTTTGTAGTTATGTGTAGGTTTGAGAGAGAAAGAAGTTGGTAACAATGGAATGACATCTTCACCAACACAACGGGATAAGGTTGAAAGCTAATTGAGTTGTAATGGCAAGTCTAATTCCAAATCACTAATGTTTGTTTGCAATCTTGGTGGTTGCAGAGTCCCCAATGCTTTTTGAGTTTGGTGTAAAAGATAAGGTATGAAAGGGTTTATTGGATCAATTTCTTGACCTTAGCCATAAACACCAATAAGCTTGAAAACAGTAGCACGTACAAATTATTGAAAAGTAAAGGTTATGGTTCACTTTCAATTGAATGGACCCCTACCCATTTGTTCCCCAAAGCTTAAGAACCCCATGTTCTTGTACTTCTGCCCAACTATCCCTCTTTCTTTCAATCCATATCATATCCAATACAATGTCATTTAGTTTCAGGGATAACACGTGGACATTCCTCCATCTCCACCTTTCTTATTGCTGTTCATTCACACGTCTATTTTCTGTGCTCTTTTATCAATTTCAAAAGGCTACTTGCATATTAACAAAATATGTTGTGTGCAATTATGTGACAGTGCTTATGATAAGAATGTCTTAATCATTACTAGTAATTTATTTAAGGTATATAAAACAATAACTACCAGAGTTCTTGTTTGGTGAATCTTGTGTCACTAGTGTTGCTTCAGGTTTATCTCACAATCTCAAGTCATCTTAAGGAAAAGAGTGAATATTTGGAAGGTTTTGTATGAAAAATGCTGTGCGTTCAACGTTGTGAATAATGGACCATGTTCTTTCGAAGCCAGCCATGTAGTCTCTGCGATTTTATATTGATTTGACGTTAAAATTCAAAATACATGCATTGGAAACTCAATCCAAACACACGTGTTGATTCCAAAACTGTTAGTTTAATATTTAAATTTGGCAGATACCAAATAATTACTATTTTTGTCTTTCCTTTTAAAGAAAAATAGAGGAATTCTTTCCCTAATGGGTCTTTTAGGGGCCGAAGTATTTTCCGTTGGAAGTAACAGTGTAAAACTCTTATTTTGAATATTTTTTTAATATAATTATATATTGTACTTAAATTTGAAATTCTTATATAAAGTCATTAAAAGTTAAGAAATATAATGATATTTTGACTATTTTTTTATTTATTTTTAATCTATCATTCTAATCATCTTTAGATTATTACATCACACCACTAAAAAAATTAAAACAGATAATTGTAATAATGGGTTAAAAATGGATCATAATATCATTATATGTTTATACACATGATTATAATTTAATATATTTAAAAAACAAGAAAGTTGTGAGGGCATGTAATTTTGTTCTGGTTCCAAGTTTAAGCAATTTTAAATCAGAACCTTTAAGTTGTTCAGACGTTTGGATAATCTTTCTATTTATAGCTAATAAGGTTGTAGATTGAACAACAATTTATATATCTATGAATTTTTTATGATATAAAAATATATGAAATTCTGGAAAGATGATTTAGGTTAGTTTACTTAAAAGATGGAAGCATTTTATCTTATAATATTTTTGAGAGTATAGGGAATTTGTTATAATTTATCTATCACTATAGTTTAGTGTTTAATTGTATATTTTATATAGTCTCAAATTCCTTGATCTATACCTAGACATTCTTTAAACCCCAGCCTAAAATTTGTAAGAACCTAGAAAATGACATTTTAAAAGTGATAATGGTTTAAAAATAGTGAGACTCGATTATTTTAATATTAAAATGTTTTAATATAAATAGAATTGTTATAAACGAGTTTCATTATTTTAAAACACACCATCTCTCTAGAAACCACTTTTCTAGAGTTCTCTGACTTCTCTCTAGAGGTTATGTCTCTCTGGTCGTCTGATTGAAGAACCGAGACCGTAGGATTGATCCTCTCGGCGAGCTCTTCAAATTGGACCGATCAGTTTCTCCGTTCGCGTAAGTTGAGTTTCCGCTCTCATTTTTAGTCTTTTCTGTTTTTTGTTGCATGCAAGCCCTCTTCCGCTTGCATGCGATGTTTTAATTATCAGTATGAGTCTTTGTTGATCAGTGATCATAACAGTATGTCCTGATCGTTCTTGTGATGTTTCTATGTGTAGATAGAGCATCCTGTGGAGTTAGAGGTGTTGAAGTTTTTAAGGCGTTGACGTTTATAAAGTTGTCTAAACAGGATAACAGGTAAGGGAAGCTAACTATTTTACTTAAATTTCGTATAGAAATCATTCTGATGACTTTGAATTGCATGATTGAGTGTTGTATGAGTGCTTAAACTGTGTAATTGAGTGTATGATTGGATTGTGCTAGATTCATGGACTGTTGCATGTGAGAACAAATTGGGAATCTGGTATTTTTGCCTAAGCGAGCAGGTCTCGCCTGAGCGAAAACACCAGAAACTCATCCCATGTCTCTGTGCGAGATCTCGCCTAGGCGAGCCAGTCTCGCTTGAGCGAGAGTCACTCTCGTCTAAGCGAGACAACTTAGTCTGAGCGAGAATTCACCCAGAGTTTGGGTTGTTCTCTGTTTCAAGCCTCGCTCAGGCGAGAATGACTCGCCTAAGCGAGAGAGCCCTTTCGCCTGGGCGAGATCTTCTAGTTTGGGCGAGAACCTCTGCAGCTGAGTGTTATTTTCCTTGTTTCTAATGGATGAAACTATGTTTAAATGTTAAAATGTGAACTTAGTTATGATATGCATGAATTGTTATGACTGATAATATGTGTGGTGAAATTGCATGAAGTTGGAATGTGAGAAGATGTGGTTGAATTAGGATTTCAAGGGAAATTCTAAGAGGAATGTTTTAGTGTATGTAAGGACATAAGGACTCCGTATGGGTTGGTATCCTGAAACTCCAATAATCATTCACGCTCAGTTAGAGCATAATGGATTATGTCGTGAGGAGTAGCAGGAGGTCCTAGTCTTTGGACTTGATCAAGTCTTAGACGCGAAGGGGACTTACCCTGTGAGCAGTCGGGTGATAACTCCTTGTGTCCAACTCTGTAGAGTTTGGGAACCGTCACAGGTGCAAGCCACCCTGTGATCCAATGTCGCTTACATAATCTGGATATCGAGTCTAAAGTAATATATCTCCATTGTGGTTGTGGTGGTCTATGTGATTCTGGTGAAAATGAGAAAGATTGCATGATTTTTGTTTATAATTGAACTGTATGATTATTTTAATCAGATTAGCTTACCCTTGCTTGTTGTGTGTTTGTCTCGTGTTGTATGTTTTCCTTTTGCGATGATCACCTATTCGGTGGGAGCAGATGTGGTTGCAGTGTCAAAGGTGCTTCTAGAGGATGAAGAACCATCGTTTTAGTGTTGAGAAGGAGGTTTCCAGTGGGAGCTTTAGCAGTGGTCAGTTTAAGTATAGAGCTTATTAGTTTAGTTTAAGTGTATAAGTGATATATTTTTATAGTCATCTCTTTTGTAAGACTGTATTAATATATTATGTACACCGAACTATCTGTTTTGGAACTATGATGAAACTCCCTATTTTTATTAGTTTTAAGCTGCTAAAATTGGGATGTTACATTTATGGTATCAGAGTAGTTCGTCCTTAGGATGACCTGAAGGTTGTGGGTTTGTCATGTCTTGTTTGTGTTAAAGTTCGAGTTCAGTAGAGTTTGTCTGCGAAATCGAAGTATTAAAAACAGAAAATGTCTTGATAAAGTAATGAGGGTGCACACTCATGACTAGATCAAAGATTGTTTTCCTTTCTTAATTATAATGATTTGAGGAAAGAAGAGTGATAAACAAAAAGTTTTGGCTATCAATAGATGTTTGAGTTTTGTTTTCTGTGTCCATGTTGGTTTTGTTGCACCTCTATGATTTGTGTTTAGTGTTTATAGTGATAGAGGAATGCAGATTCGAGGTCAACTTAACCTGCTTACCTTTGTGAGGGTTGGATGTAGTTTTTGAGACAACTTTTTACCTCAAGGATATAAGTTTGTTGTATGAAGTAGATCGATGAGCAAGGAAAGTTAAGCTTTGGGATAGTAGACTGGATAAAGATGTTAAAATTTTGCTTCAACGTTTAGACTAAGGAAGCTTCAAGAGCAGGCTCACGAGATCGAATATCACAAGTTTCCCAAAAGGAGTTGAGTTCAGAGGTTAGAAATATGGAAGATATCAGTGTATGTCAGCGCAACAACGTTTGAGAAGACCAACTTGGTTCTACATCCCGGCAATTCTGAGGTTCAGAGTTGTACAAATACATGCAATGTTAGGAGAAATGTCATTAGATATAGTCGTAAGACCATAACTAGTGCTTTCTTGGATTGGTGAAAGAGAAGCAGTTGGCAGATCCTAGGTTACAGAAAATAATGAGATTGTTTGACATCGAACAAGCAAAGAAAGATAAAGATCGTGAAGTGTAAAAAGACGACAAATCCCTAGTGGGAGGTTAAGACATATCAGAGTTTGCGGATAAGTTAGGTAAGATGATGTTTCCTAAGTAGAAAGAGAAATAATATGTGGACGAGAATGAAGTGGCATAAAGGTTTCATATTAGGTTCAATAATCAGAAGGAGATGCTTGGATCTTTTCAGTAGACAGTAGGATGTTTCAAGAAAAAATAGTTCATGAGCATAAGCATTGACTTTGGGCTGAGGTAGAGAAATTCAAGTGTGGGAAGAAGAAGCGAACCGTTAAGTTCGATCTTGTGGGAACGATAAAAGCTAGAGAAGGCAGAGTACCGTAAATAATTAAAGGAGAAGAAAAATCTTAAGTAGTTGGAATTGTGTTTACGATAGCTGGTGCTGGAGCTGTTAATGCAAATTATCAAATTCAAAAGGTGGTGTTTGGGATATGAGTTTTGGTTTCGTTCGTGATTATAAAACCTTGGTGTCGTCAATATGGTAAATGAGTTATGGTTAACTGCAAGGAGGAGTTGGAGTTTGAGTTGATAGTTTTTCTTCTATGGCGGACAAGTGAAGATTTCTTGGATGCGTGGTATGTTTCGGGGTGATCAAAGGATTCAAATTCAAATTCAACTTGAATTACTTTCTTTACAAGGTTTTGTTGGGAGCATAAATCTCAAGGGTGACTTGGTTGTTTTCTAAGCTCATTCTGGTGGAATTTGGTAGCATAGGAAGTGATGTTACTTATTTCAAGCAGGTGAGTAAATGGTTGTGCATCAAGTATGGAACAAGTTGAAAGGTGAAGACAGAGTGTTATCGGTATGAGTGTTTATCTAGTAAAGGCGCGTGAAGAACAATACAAGGGATCTCAGTGGTGAAACAGTTTTAGTTATGTTATGAACCAGATGTTAGAACAATCACCAACAAGCGGTGGGGTTCATTATTGCATTGATATATGAAACGTAACCAGTATCAATAGTTTTACATTGGATGGTTTTGCTAAAAGTGTGGAGTCAAGACAACAGGTGGAGGAGTCCTTAGAAAAGCAATGGTTTACTCGTGTGTGTCATCGTTAGTAATCCAGTCTAACAAAGTTTGGAAAGAGAAGTAATTATATGTTAAGATCTACGACCGTAAGTGGTTAAGATGAGTGGAAAATGTGTTAAGGGAAAGGAAGTTCTAAGAGTGGCTTTAAGTAAGGTTTTACAAGCAAGTTGTTATCAAGGTTTTGTGGCAAGTTTCTCAAGTGTGAAGAGAGACGTCAAGACGTTGAAGAAGAACATGATCGGCGCTTCAATGATTGATTATTTTTTGCGGTCTATTGTGGCTAAGCATGTCAGGTGTGAAAATGGTTGTTGATCAGAGTGACGCAGCGGAATAATGGTGGGATATACTTATCAATAATGGAAATACAGGAGAAGAAGAGGTATCTTACTCATGACCTGGTGGTTGATGTGGTAGTGAGTTCTCTAAAACAACATATGTGTCAGTGTTATGAAGATTTGTTAAAGATGTTTAGTGATCATCAACAGCTAGAAGTATGGAGTTGCATAGAGGGAGATGGATAGGAAACGAGAGAGAGAAATCGAGCTATGGTTTTGAGTTGTGCTATCACCTTAGAAGCGAAAAAGTGCTAGTATGTGTTTTAAGCAAAAAGAGAATTGTAGTGGTTGGTTCGACAATGAAGATTAAGAATTGGTGGAGAGATGGTTGAAGATTAGTGGTTTAATAAATGTTGAGGAAGTGTCAGAATTTGGAGTCGTTGTTGCCGCAAGTAAAGGGTCTAGTCTGGAAGCGGGATAGCATTATTATGGACTCTGCTGCCCTGGTCAAAGTCAATATGAGAACCATGATGTCATGAGGATGGTGGTGGATAGGGTGGTCAAGAATGTTATGAAGTTGTGTGTGATCAAGCCAGATGTGTGGTACCACAAGGAAGAAACTAGATAAAGAGAAGTGATAACAATCACGTTTTAGGTTGAGATCGGTTGCAAATCTTTAAATTTTGGTAAACACCTACTAGAAGTAGTGGAGAGCATATGGAAGGTGAGTCAGCATATCAGACAAAAGTGGGTTCGTTAGGTGTAAATGATCATTCAAGTTTTAAGGTGGAAGGTGGAGAGTTGCTTTGAGAGTAGTGGCCAATCCAATCTACACTATTAAACATATATCGCTTAGCACAGAGGTAGAGTTTTCAGTAAGTTTAGGTGTTGCAATCGTTAAGTCAGTCATGCCTAGGTTGTTGTTGGAAAGAACATGAGGAGAGCATGGTTTTCTTTCTATCTGACGAGTGAATTTTCGGGGACGAAAACTTTTCTTATTGGGGAGAATGTAAGACCCTAGAAAATGGCATTTTAAAAGTGATTGTGGTTTAAAAATAGTGAGACTCGATTATTTTAATATTAAAAGGTTTTAGTATAAATAGAATTGTTCTAAACGAGTTTCATTATTTTAAAACACACAATCTCTCTAGAAACCACTTTTCTAGAGTTCTCTGACTTCTCTCTAGAGGTTATGTCTCTCTGGTCGTCTGATTGAAGAACCGAGACCGTAGGATTGATCCTCTCGGCGAGCTCTTCAAATTGGACCGATCAGTTTCTCCGTTCGCGTAAGTTGAGTTTCCGCTCTCATTTTTAGTCTTTTCTGTTTTTTGTTGCATGCAAGCCCTCTTCCGCTTGCATGCGATGTTTTAATTATCAGTATGAGTCTTTGTTGATCAGTGATCATAACAGTATGTCCTGATCGTTCTTGTGATGTTTCTATGTGTAGATAGAGCATCCTGTGGAGTTAGAGGTGTTGAAGTTTTTAAGGCGTTGACGTTTATAAAGTTGTCTAAACAGGATAACAGGTAAGGGAAGCTAACTATTTTACTTAAATTTCGTATAGAAATCATTCTGATGACTTTGAATTGCATGATTGAGTGTTGTATGAGTGCTTAAACTGTGTAATTGAGTGTATGATTGGATTGTGCTAGATTCATGGACTGTTGCATATGAGAACAAATTGGGAATCTGGTATTTATTAAAGACTGTATTAATATATTATGTACACCGGATTATCTGTTTTGGAACTATGATGAAACTCCCTATTTTTATTAGTTTTAAGCTGCTAAAATTGGGATGTTACAAAATTGACTTTAAAAGATCTTCATCACACTCCAAACCAAAAATTTCATCTCATATATTTAAACGTTATACAAGATTATCATGGTACAACTTTATATTATTTATGTATTTTTAAAAGTAATTATATATATATATATATATATATATATATATATATATATATATATATATGTGTTTATTATAATATATTTTATTTTTTTTTTATTCTATATTATATAGGCGGTAAAATGACTTATTAGTATTTATTAGTTACTATTTTTAATATTGAAATTATAATCTATGTTTAATTTTTTTATAAAATTAAATTGCATTATGTTAATTATTTAGATACTAAAATACCTCAGGTTAAAAAAGAGATTATACTAACAAATATGTAACCATGTAAAAGAAGTTTCTCACAACAGTTAAAAGTTTCATTTAATGACAGTTAAAGAATTGTTCTTGGAAATATAATTAAAAAATTGTTTAATGTTGTCATATATAGAAGAAAAATCACATTATTATCTAACTATCATAAGGTACATTACAATACAACGCGAGGATGACTTTACTGTTGTAAGATATGTTTTTAAAGAAGGATCTAAATTCTAAAACTTACATATTTACATCCTCTTACTACATCATTATATTAAAAAGCGTTTCCACGAGAACGATTAAAAAATCATTACCTAAAATAAAAATAAATCATATTTTGTTTAATTGCAGTTATATATTAAGTTTTATATAAAAATGTTGTTTATTTGTTTTAAACAATGAGTAAGAAGATGTAGATATTTATAAACAATAATTATCAAAACTAGGATATTTTAGACCATATTTTTGAAATTGTGAGTAATTTAGATCCCATATTTAAGAGTGTGTTTGGATTGGAGAGATGATTTGATGGAGAGTGAGTGGATGAAGAAATAATTGTGACATTATTTGTTTTAAAGAAAAGATGATGTTATTTGAATGAACTTAAGATAAAAATTTGTGTATGATGTAATTGGTATGATAGATTAAAAAATGTTTTAATAGATAAAATTAGATAATTACCATTTTATCCTTAAGGATAAATGTGATATAAATTTAAATTTAAATTGTGAAAATTATATTAAAATTGAATTGAAATTGTTATTTATAATTAGAAAAGAGTTAAAATTGAAATAATAAAATTAAAATTAAAAAATATTTGTAGAAATAAATTGTAATTATATTTTCTTAAATAATAATTTGAATATTATTATTGCAATTATTATCAACATTTTAATTATAATAATAATTAATTTTTATTGTTAGAGTTATTATAAAATAATTCCATCATGTAGATGCATAGGTCATAATTGATGTTTCCTAGAATCCATTTGATGCTTTCTACTACCTAAAGAATCAATTCAAACTTTCCATATAACTTATTCTCTCCCTTACAAGTAAATAAAGCCAAGGGTTTTTATGTAAATCACACACTCATGTACAGTACATCCACCTACATCTCTTCTATATGCCTGGATGTCTCATCTTCTCTTATCCCTATATTCCTAGAATCCATGCAAACCTTCAAAAACAAACACAAATACAACTTGCAAATTCATCCTTGCCATTCCACTTTAATAGTAAATATATAAATATATAAATATATAAATATAAATATATATATATATATATATATATATATATATATATATACAAACACACTAAAGTTATTGGTATTTTAGACCAATTTTTTAAGTTGTGGATAATTTAACTTTAAATATTTCAAACTATAATAATGTGATCTAATAATAATTAAGTTATTGTAACCAAGTTACAATTGAATCATGATATTTATGCTACTATGTTCTTAAATAAAAAGAATTGCATCCTTACTATCAGTTATAACTTTTAGTTTAATGGTGATTGTTCATTGTAACAATTAATATTAGAATCAAAGTCATGAGTTTATTTTTATTATTATTGGTTTTCAAAACATTTATGATTTTTTGTCTAAATTAAAAAATAGTGTAGTATATATATATATATATATATATATATATATATATATATATATATTTTTTTTTTTTCATATATTATTTTT
>Ga0214542_1001290_pt1 | contig 51075 bp, 15 predicted proteins | sample CNSS1metaG_FD_160096 | JGI IMG/M metagenome (GOLD analysis project Ga0214542, IMG submission 160096) | Root nodule microbial communities from cowpea collected in UCLA plant growth center, Los Angeles, California, USA - CNSS1 | ecosystem: Host-associated > Plants > Roots > Nodule | place: USA... | reverse complement strand
AGATGTCAACGCTAAACAATGAAAATTAACAATGAATACTAAATAAAACATAGATTTAGTGAAACACTGAAAACTATTGCAACATAAAAGGAGAAATAACTATATATTAAACTATATTTAAATGATATAAATTTAGGCCAAGAACGCTGCGTGAGGTTCTTTTATATTTAAGTCCATTTGTCAAGGTAGTATGTACTCCCTGTCACATTATATTAAAATTTCATTTTCCAACTAGCTGGCCATTTTAACCTCCAATAACTATTTAAAATTATAATCATTGATTATATTAATTCCTAACATTAAAAATAATTTAAGAATCATTTATAAAATAGTACCTCCTTCTTATTCTTTCCAAAATCATGAAAACATATCATCAACATGGTCTGCTATCCCAGACTCCCTTTAAACACTCATAGCAAATTTTTAGATTGATTTGCTTTGGAAGGTGAATGTCAAAAAGCTAGCATATAATTGTTTATTCTCATATTACATCACCATTTTCCCATCCTAGCTGTAATTGACCTACGCTCCAATAATATTTCCAGAACATCTTATATAACACCATCCAATATTTGATAATAATAGACTACTGCAACTTTCACCATTTATATAACTTGACATACAGGTCAAATATAGTCGATAAATAAACAAGCTTACTTTCTTAAAGTAGAGTATGCTTCAACTTTTTTGAGTGGATATCCAGAGGAATGAAAAGCAATCAAACAACACACTGGCCAGCTGAAATAATATATCATTCATTGTAGTTGTATAGAAGAAATCACTGTAGTCTAGTCAAAACAACTTCAAAACATATATCATTCACAAAGGTTGTGCCAAGAAATCAGAAATCTCACCCTCTCAGCTCCACAACTCAGCTGTGTCAAGAACCTCAGTTCCATCTCCTCACGATCACCTCACCTTCGACTTCAATATTGGGGGATTCATTAGGGTTTGTCAATGAAAAATAATCAACAAATTAAAGAAGGGTTTCTATCCTTACCTCGCAAATCTTGTTGAAATGGTTGAAATCAACCACAAGGTGATTTGCTTCAACCTCCACGAACGCTTGAATACAGACCCTAGCCACGAAAATCAAAATCCCAATCGGTGCGAGAGAGAAAAGGAGAAAGCCCTTGTGAGTGGTGCTTGCGACAGTGGCTTGCGACAGTGGTCACCCTGGATGAAGTCGGGAATGTAGTTGAATCCAATGTTATGGAGCATTTCCAGGGTTTCCTTGTTGATCACAATGTGGTCGGTGTTGATGGCGGAGATGTAGGGCACGAAGGGGTTGAGGTAGAACTTTAAGAAAGAAAATAGGAGGTTGCCAAAGGTCTGGGAAACACATTTGGAGATGGGATGGGCAAGATCGAAGGATTTGTCGGAAGGAACGTGAGACAGAGGGATGCGGAAAATGAGAGGGTTTTAGAGATGAGAGGGAGGGAAATAGAGTTAACTAGTGAATTTTTCTTTTTCACAAGGCGGGAAAGGGTTTGGAAAAATAAAAAAAGAGAGGGATTTAGAAATTAATTTAATAATATATAATTATTATGAAGAAATTAATTTAGTGATTAATTTTTTTTTATACATTTGGTGATTACATTTCTTTAATTGCAATTTAAATGTAATAATAATAAGTATAATATTTTTTAAAAAATTACATTAGGTTTTTTATACATTTATATAATTTTAAATAATTTTATGAATTTAAAAATAAATAGTTATCTTCAAAATTATTATTGAAATAATATATAAATATTTTAAATTTTTGCATTAAATTTGATCGAAGTTAAATAAGATTTAAGTAAAATTTAAATAAATATTTTTTATGACGATTAATTATTTGTTATAAATCTAGTTTCTAATTATATTATTATATTAATAATAAAACTATTTTGGATATGCAATCCAAGTCAGGAAAACTAATATTTTGGAAAAATCAGTTGGTCTGAATTCGACCTAACGAGATCATTTCGGTCTAATCCAAATTTAATATTTGAAACACATATATGACTCTTTTATTTTTTTTCCGAATAAACGGGATCAGGTTAGTTCAGATCGATTAAACGCAGATGGATGACGTGAGTTATCCAAATGAAATGTAAAAAATCTGAGACTAGCGAGAAGATCAGGGAAGATCGAAGTAGATCAGGGAAGATCGAAGTAGATCGGAGAAAATCTCAAATAAGATCGTAGCAGAGACGGGAAGATCAAAGAAGATCGTCAGAGCAGAATTCAAAGAAAATCTAAGTAGATCTGAAGATCAGGGAAGATTAAAGCAACCCAAAGCAGATCAAAGCATATCAAAGCAATAATAATGATAAATACATGTTTATGAACAAAATTATTTTTGAAAGAAAAATATTATGTTTGTGAATTTCTTTAGTTATTTTTTATACATTGAGAGAGCAACATACATAAATATATTAATGTTAAAATTTATACTTAATCATAAATATTTTTAAATCATAATTATAATTGTTACCACATAATTATCTTTGTTATGACTATTTGATATTTTCACCATCAAAATGTAATAATCATGACAATAACAATAATCAACATTCTAAAACTTAAGTCCATATTGAACAAATTGGAAACTTCTCAAATTATAATTTATTTTAATAAAACAAAGATTTTAGCATTCTATATAATTTAGAAACAAAACTTTTATTTCAAATTATATAGTCATCATGGTAGATATTTTTTTAATTATATTATCGATCATTGTTTTAGTTGTTACACAAATTAATATCATTACACATTTATTTAGTTATATTTTAGTTAGTAATTAAAATTTGAAACATATTTAGCGACTAAAAATTTTTGGTGGCTAATTCGGTCACCAAAAATATTATATTTAGCAACCGAAATTGTTTGGTCGCTAATTACCTCATCATACATATTTTGCGACCACCAGTTTTTCGGTTGCTAGTAAAATATTTATTTGGTCGCTAATTCGGTCACTAAATACATTACATTTAGCGACCAAAGTATTTCGGTCGCTAATTAACATATTACATACATTTAGCGACCACCAAATATTCAGTCGCTAATACAAGACCCATATTGGTCGCTAATTTGGTTGCTAAAAATATTGCTTCCAAATTGAATAAATAACAACCGATTTAGCAACTACATTTTTGCTACTGAAAAGTTCAGTCACTATTTTAGTTGCTAACCATATTGTTGTCACTTGATAGATAATCGGTTGCTATTTCAGTGGCAAATTTGCAACAAATATCGTTCGGTAGCTATTTCGGTCGCAAATAGCGACCTAATTTTTTCGGTTGCTAATTACAGTCGCTAAAAATCTTATTTCTAGTAGTGTGTGCTTCTGCTTGAAAAGATTATTATATTTAGTGCGTGATTTCTCAACAGTGGTATCAGAGCTGAGGTTCTGACCAAGGTTTCTAATCAAGGGAGGAAGAGGAGCAGTTTGGTATACTGACCAAAATCAACGTCCTTTGAAGAGAGTGGAGTTCATATGTGGCGAGATGCTCCTAGATCTACGATTTGCGACATGTGTGTGGAGGAAGTGCTCTACGGCTTACAAATATGTTTTGGTTGTTGCGTACGGTGGACTGCGATGGTTGGTAATGTTGGATCAACATGGTGAGGGTGTAGCTCGAGATCTCCAATGGTGGTGTTTTGCATGGCAAATGAGATGCTTCGTCAATAGTGGATGTTGCGTCGTTGTGTTGTGGTAGTGTTGTGGCTTGACCAAGGTGGCGTTATGATGAATTCCCTTTGAGTATCAGTGAATTGTTAGTGACAAATATGTGAAAGTTGTCGACAACGAGTCTGATGTACAAGACTGTGAGGATCGTTGATGGGAAAAATTGTCATTGTCATCGTCAAAGAGTCCTTGCAGATCACCAGTGACAAGAATGGTTCAAGCATATGTGTTGGATCAATAGTAACAAGAGTGGTTCAAGCATATGTGTTGGTGGTGTGTCAAATGTTTGTTCCATAGCATGTGAGAATTTTGGTGAAGGGAGGATATGTTGGTTCTCAAGTGAGTATTCACCAGAGTCTCACATTGAGTAATGTGAAGAAGAAGGCAGCAGAAAAGTATTATAAAAGTAAAGAGTTGGTTTTGGAGTTGTGACCACAACTCAATAGGTCTCTTGGGTGTATGAAGGGTTTGGGTAATTGTGTGTCATTGGAAGGTTTGCAATTTTTGCCAGAAAAATTGCACTATGAAGGGTTTGTCATTTTGGTCCACAAAAATTGTACTATGAAGGGTTTGCAGTTTTGGTCCATAAAAAATTGTATGAAGGTTTACAATTTTTGCCAAAAAAATTGCACTTAGTTTATAATACTTCTTGTTGAATGTTTGTGGATGTAAGCCTTGAGGTGTCGAACCATATTAAATTTCCTGTGTGTTTTTATTTATATTTGTTCTGCTCTTATTGGTGGGTGTGCTTCCGCTTGAAGAGATTATTATTTTTCGTGCGTGATTTTCCAACAAAAAAAAAAGTTGATTAAAATATCATTATCTATATTTTAATATTTTTTAGTCAAATTTTTTAGGTCGTATTTATCTCTGCATATTGACTTTAATATTAATTGTTCTTTTACAATAAATTGTTCATTTTGAACCATTTATTACAAAAATAGATCAATTTACTAATTAATTAATTGCAGGACAATTTATTAACGATTTGATTTTTTTTAACTTTTATATAATTTCTAAAGTTTTATATATTTTTAAAATAAATAAATTTTTAATAATTTGATTAAAATATTTTAAATAAAATTTTATTATTGTAAATTTTATAATAAAATGTAATAATAAAATTTAGCATATTAAGTTTTAAAATATCTAAATTTTAATAAAATTTTATTTAAAATATTTTTAATCAAATTTATTATTGTAAATTTTATAATAAAATGTAATAATAAATTTAGAATATTAAGTTTTCAAATATCAAAATTTTAATAAAATTTTATATAAAACTTTATAAATTATATAAAAGTTAAAAACAATAAGTTGAAGTCAAATCATTATTAAATTGTTCCTGCGATATTATTAATTAGTAAATTGATCCGTTTTCATAATAAATCAACCAAAGTGACCCATTTTTGTAAAAATATATATTAAAATTACAGCTAGTTTGATATCCATGTCGTGCAAAGGAAAAAATAATTAAATAAATTTAAATAATATGAAATTATAAAATAAATAATTGAACTAATATAATTAATAATAATATGAGATAAAAATTATTTAAGAAATATAGTGAATAAACTTTAAAATATAAAAAATAAAAAATAATTTAATACAATAAATTGTATAATAAACATTAAGAAAAAGTATTCAAAGAATCCATTTTGCTCGTCATCATTGAAAGTTGAATCAAGGAAAATTATATCCTTTTGAGAGTAATAGTTGATTAGTTGAAACTAAAGTTATTCTCAAACTAGAACCACAATGTCAATTTTACTTCCAATTAAAACTTGATATTGAATAATATGGAATTTCAGTCTCCTTACATGCAGTTTGGTCCTATTACAAAGATCATTTGATTGATCAACATTATGCAACATAATTACAATAACTTCTACCTTCAACTACAATTGATGTTGAGGTAATCCTAAAGAGTTGATCGAATAAAGCGTTTTAAGAGAAGAACCTTTCATATCGAACTCTGAATTTCCCTTAGTACAAAGAATTTAAACTCATTTTTCTTTTTTGTTTCATTATTCATCTATATCATTATATTTTACTTGTAAAGTAGGAAGTAAAATAACTCTTTCACTAAAATTAAAAACATTGCTCAAGTTTTCAACAATATTATAATAAACAAAATCAATTAAGTCATCAAAAACGTAATTCAGAATTTGTAATGAGAATATTTGTAAGTGCAAAATTTCATTCACTAAATGTTTTTATTGCATATTGATCTTCTAAATCAACTATCTTTTCACTGAATAGGGTAGGTCAAGATTAAAAGTGGTCCAAACCTCTTAAGTATTTGTTGTATTTAGAAATATTATAACATGAGTCATTTGTTGTAAATGTTTTAAACTTTGAAGGAATAACACTCCCATAAATTTGACCATTAGAAGGTGGAGTAGTTCACAACGTATTCAAATAAATATTTTAATGGTGCCTCCACAATCATATATAAAAGGAAAAAAAAAACTTTTTGTTTAATAAGTGATTTCATATTATACAATTCAATCTTTTTCTAAAAAAATACCGACTTCTGAATTTGGAAGTTTATTCTATATCATACAATCAGAAAGCTACTTAAAAAAATATTTTTAAATTGTATTCATCTGAAAATCATTTCCAAATTTTACGATCCACAAATGATCACATAATACAAAGTATTGCAAAAACCTTCGATAACGAACCATAAACATAGGAAGTATTAAGGAAGTAAGGCACAAGAGCGAATAACGGGATAGAAGAGAAAAATTGAAAATGATGCACAATAAATTGAGGATTAATTGGATATTGTACACCGTCTATGAAAGGTAGGAATAGAGATGATAACAAGTTGGATTGGGTATGGATAGTACCTACTTGTTATCCCACCAACAAAAAATATATCTATTACTCATTCGTTTACTTGTCGAATATTCATTTAAAAAATATTTATGGACCTTTTTAAAACTCATGGGTACCCGTAGATTTTTGTATACTCACAAATATTTAAAATATATATATCTTATAACAAGTTGGATTGGGTATGGATAGTACCTACTTGTTATCCCACCAACAAAAAATACATTTATTACCCATTCGTTTACTTGTCGAATATTCATTTAAAAAATATTTATGGACTTTTTTAAAACTCATGGGTACCCGTAGATTTTTGTATACTCACAAATATTTAAAAAATATATATCTTATAAATTTTTTAGATACAATTTAAATAAAATTAATATATATATATATATATATATAAAATATAATATAATATAATATAATATAAATTAAAGGTTTAATTACGTTTTGAGTCGCTGACAAATTTGGGAACTTTCAATTGAATTCCTAATAAATTTTTGTGGTCTATTGAGTCATTAGAATGTTAAGACCTTTCAGTTGAGTTATTGAGTCCATGTGGTAAACATTGGTTGCCGTTAACTTTGTTATGTAGTAATTATCTTGCACGGCCACCTCCTTAGCTATTGTCACATAATAATATTTTGTTACAAGAGACTGTGATGATGAGATATTTCCTAAATAGATATGGTATTTAACGAAAATTATTTTTAAATTTAATTAAAATTATAAATTTAGAAATGAGAAAATAAAACAAAATAAAAAATTATAAAATAAACAAATAGAAAATTATAAAAATATATAATTTCATAATTATGAAATTATAATATATACAATTATAAAATTATATAATTATATCACTATAAAACTATAAAATTATAAAATCATTGAAATTGTGAAATTATGAAAACACAAAATTATCAAAAGTAAATTTTTTATTTTGATTTTTTGTAATTTTATAATTTTATATTGCATAATTTTATAGTTATATATTTAATATTTTTATAATTTAAATGTTTTTGTTTAAATTTATAATTTTAATTAGGTTTAAAAATAATTTTCATTAGATACAACCCTTATATGGGAAATATCTTGTTATCACGATCTCTTGTAACAAAATATTACGTGACTACATGTAAGAAGATAACTAACACATTACAAAGTTAACAAAAAAATTTAACTGTAAAGACTCAATTTTGAAAAGTTTTAAAGTAGGGAGGACTCAATAAATCACAAAAATTTATTAGGGTCTCAATTGAAAATTTTCAAATCTATTAGGAACTCAAAACATAATTAAGCCTAAATTAAATTAAATATAAATTAACTTTTAATATTAATTAAATTTAACCTAATAAAATATAAATTAAATTTTATTTTTATTTTTTTATGAATATCGGATACTCACAAGTACGAGTAATATGATACTGCATCCGACCCATTTAAAAATGGGGTATTAAAATATCCACTACCCACTACATAATAAATATGCATGAGTACTAGCTATCCACAAGAGATCTTGTCTGCAAATATCTATGCAAGTATTTTTTATATCCATTCCTTTGAGGAACTTAAAGAGGGTAAAAAAAAAGGGTTAAATTTGTTTTTGATCCCTTAACTTTCAGTAAATTTTGGAATTAGTCTATTTCAAAACTTTGGATGAATTTAATCCTTCATCTTTTGAAATATGTGAATTTAGTCATTTTAATCAAATTTTATTAAGTTTATTTGACATTTCAAGCACGTTTCTTAATAGTATTTGACTTAACATTAAAGAAAATTGTGTCAAACAATATAAACAACTCAAATATAATCCTGAAATATTACGTACGAAACATTAAATAAACCTAACAAAATTTGATTAAAAAGACTAAATTCACGTATTTTGAAAGATAAATGAATAAATTAATCTAAAATATCAAAATAAACTAATTCTAAAATTCATTTAAAGTTAAAATTAAAGGACAAAAACATATTTAACAAAAAAAATTCCTTCATTACAGAAAAAATGGGCCGTAAAGCCCATATGCTGCAGATCATCCTTACTGAGGAAGGGATGCACGACGACGCGAAACAAGGAAAATAAATACACAGTCCACCAGTACAATAACAATACAAAATATCTAGAATTAAAAATTTAAAATAAAGGACCATTAACTCAGTCAAAGGCAAGTAAAAGAGTTGACCTAAAGTAGACTGATAAATAACTGTGTTTTGTTTCCATGGTATTGAAGAAGGTTACACAGTGAAATAAATAAATAAAAGAAAGGAATTAAAACGGAAAATAAAGTTATTTGAATTAAGTGAAAAATACCTATTTACAAGAAGAGTTAACCCGTCAAACTAATATATTTTAACAATTATAGAATTATGTATTGAAAGTTAAATGGATGATCAATAAGTAATTCAATTTACAGACCTATCTTTTTTTAATTTTAAAAATACAATATTAACATGATCTGCAATTTTTTTATCTATAAGTACTTGAATAAATGGAGTCACTTATAAATTATTTAAGATCGATTCCTTAATTCATCATTTAGATTATTTAATTAAATTATATGAGATTATTTTAATAAATTAAATCTAAAGTTGAAATTATAGACTTGTGAATAAATGATGAAGATTAATGATTGTTTCATAATCATTTAGTTAATATTAAATGCTATTTAATTTAACATCAGTTTTTTTTAACATAGAAACATTCTTGGATAAAAAGTTGATGATGAAAATTTTATTGATCTCGTTAATAGGTTGTTATTTTTTGTGTTGTCTAAATTTTGTAGCTTCACATGTTACATATTAAGTGCATTTTTAAACTAGTAATTAAATTCTAATAAAAATAGTAAAAGAAAACATTTTATTGAAACGAAAAGTTAAACTATACAAATTTGAAATTTTAACAAAATAAACACTTAAGCTTTGAATTTAATTGGATTAAATAAATGACACATGTCGAAAAAAAATTCCGAAGAACTCGATTTAGTTAGTGTTTAGAATATGATTTCATAGGACATTTAACGATATTAATTAATTAGCGTATGAAATAGAATTGAGTGAAGTAGAATGTCTGATTGACTGAATAAGGATGAGGAGATAGTGGCAGTGAGGAAGGAAGAATAAGTGAAGTTTGAAGGTTGACGCAAAGGAAGAAGAAGAACATTGATGGCATGCAAAGACAAGTAAGTAATGTAAGGTAAGCTAAGATCGACACACTGCAGAAAAGGAAAAATGACGATGGACGACGATAGCTCTATATATGTTGGGGGTCTCCCTTACGACATCACCGACGAAACCATTCGCACTGTCTTCAATCTGTATGGTGCCATTCTCGATGTGAAGGTCCATTTTTTTAACTCAATATCTTTTAGGGTTTTAACCAACTTTCTTTATAACCACCTTATTTATGTAATTCCTTTCACAAATAATCAATTCCACCTATCGGGGTTCTGTTTCAATCGCCAAGTTTTTTCCTTTTTTCTTTTTTTCAGATTATCAACGACCAACGCGGTAGGGGGAAGTGCTATTGTTTTGTTACTTTCACGAATCCTAGGTCAGCAATCGACGCCATCAACGACATGAATGGCAGAGTATGTAATTTAATCATTTATCCTCTTTTACATGTTTTAGGGCCATTAATATCTGGTTATGAATTATCATTGTTGTGCTTAGCTTGAGTTTTAGGCGTTTGACTCTCTGTTGTTCGAATCAGACCATAGACGGGCGTGTGGTTAAAGTTAATGGGGTGAGGTCTCGTGGGGGCAGGTCAAACTTTGGCAGAGAACGGTATTATTATCACAATGATGAGAGGAATGGAGATTGGGATCGTGGGAGAGATCGAGACCGAGATTATGATCATGATAATAGTGGTAGGGATGGATACAGGAATCGGAGCAATGATTGGAGTCGAGATCGTGATAGGTCTCGAGACCGAGACCGAGACCAGGACAGGGATAGAAGATTTGAGCATATGCATGACTATGATGAAGATAGAGATCCTATGTTAGATAATGACTGGAGTAGAGAGGATGATAGAGTTGAAAATGAGCAAGAACATAGCAGGGGGGATGGTGGAGATGAGGATAGAGACCACAACTTGGATTTTAACGCAGACAGGAAAACGGATAGGACAAGTGACCCTGATAGAAGTTTTGATGAGGATAGAAAAGATCAGTCAAGGAGAAACAATGAGTAAGATTTCGGTCCATTTTACTTGACATATGTTTATTTCCAACCATTTTTCTTTAGTTTACTTATGTTTCATTCATCATCTACTGGACTTATTAGTGCTTTTCCTGCAGCTTGAATGTTACAAATCAACATAGCATGGATCTTTCATCAGAATCAACTGGTGCTCGCGATGATCAGGTAATCCAAATTCCTTTAAATTTCTGAAATTTGAGAAGTTCTGAATTTCTTGTCCAGGTTGCATATTGGCATACAATAAATTGAAGCTGATTGTGATGCATTTTTTTTTTGTTTGTGTGGATTTCAGGTAGAAGCTCAAATAGAGAGCTCAACTAAGCAGCTTGATCAACTTAAAAAAGAGGTTTGTAATCTCTTTAGAGCAAACATGAATGAATGATTACAACTTGTTAAATGGTCAAGTCTATGCTAGCAAGCACTTTTATGATTGTGTGACAAATGTTTTCTTGTACTGAATAATTGCATTTTTGGGATGTGCATACAAATGCTTACGAAGACTTCTCTGAATTCCAATGTTTACTAAATACCGAGTTGGCATATCAGTTGCTTAAGTCTTCCAATTCCGGATAACAAGTCCTCCAGCCCTTTGTGTTATTTTTATTTCTGCTGTGTTGATGACTTGGAAAGTGGAATTTTTGGCTTTTCAGGTTTCTCAAATGGAAGAGGGATTGGAAGAGAAAAGGGTTCATGTTAAGGAATTGCAAAAGCAATCTAAGGTATCTGTTTGCTATACTCTTTTGATTGTCCTTACTCTGAACAAAAAATCTGTGTGATATTCTGACCTGGAAAATATTTACTGCAGAAACTGGAGGATGCACTGATCAGTGCAAAGAAAAACACTTCATATCGTCAGATGCAGTTGATAAAGGTAGTATCTAGTTGTCATAATTTTACATCAAATACTTGCAGTCTCTATACTATTGCCAAATTCATGCACTACTGCTAACATTGGGCTTGGGCAATTGATCTTCAGCTTCATAAATGTTTTCTGCAAGTGAAAGATTACACAGAAAGACTTAAAACTAGTGAAAAGGAACTTCAGGTTTGAGCCTTAACACCACGTAATTCCGATTTATGTACAAATCTGCAAAGAATGTCCTGTGTTTTTTAAAAAAATTATGACATTATACATTGTGATTTTGGATACTGCTTTTTTCAATTTGACATGATTTTGTGCATTATGTGTATCAAATTTTATGTGGAATTATGTGACAAATGCTCCCTTTATAAAATGTTTGTTCAAATTGTTGTGTTTCCTTGAATTTTGGTTGTCAACATAGAAGCATTATATAGTACAATTTGTATAAAAGATGAGTCTGATAACTTTTTTTTTTTTCTGTTGCCCCATTTATCTTTATATGGTATTTTGTCTATTGGGCCTATCATAGGAACTTGGGTATTGTGGGAGTGCCCAAGTCTCACTCAAGTAAGTACCCCTTTTCGAGGCACCAACAGGTAGTCTTGCTACCAGTTGATGAGCATTCAAACACTTGTGGATCCACCCTCAAAAGCTAGCCACTGAGGGGTAAGAACCGAAAACTGAAATAAATATTGCACTTTGCACCCATACTTCTCCATGTGAGACTCAGGCACTCCATAATATCCAAGTTCCTAGCAAACAATTTCTATCTTTTCTAAATTGTTACATTGGGGCCAAAAGACATGGATTTTATTTTTAGGTAAGAAATTTTAGTAATGCAAGTTAGAGATGTACAAATGTAAAGTAAAAGATATGCCGCGGAGGATTGGAATATACAAGAAACGTCTACTAAAGCTATTGTCACAGATAGTTATACTCCATAATAGGACCCGAAGTGAAGGGTGAAATATGTTTTTATTCGTGTGAATAGGCTAAATCTGGTTTTAGACCTCAAATATTTTTGGTTAGTTTTGAACCTCATCCATTTAATTTTTGGAAATTGGTCCCTTTTAATACGTAGTGATGATTATATATGTCTATACATGTCACCTCATAATGGTCATTTACATGGCTCGTGTAGATGCATTTTATGTGATCACTAAATAAGATTTGGATATTTAAAATATAAATAAATTTGTGAGGGCCAAACCAAAAAAAAAAAAATCTTTTTACTAAAATCATATTTAACAATATTCGCAGGGATAAAAAATATGTTTGTCTAAAAAGAAAAAATAAATGCAATGAAATACCCTGGAAAACCATTTTTTGGAGAAACCAAGGAGATGCCTGAAATAAACCTGTTGAGATTCGAAAGATCTTTGATGTTTGCTCATCATTATTGATATGAAATTATGAACACTGTTTGATGTTTGGAGTTGTCTTATAAATTTTTAAGCTCTATTTAGAGAGTTCAGTTGTTCCTATTACTCCAGTTGCTTTCTTTCCTTTCTTCTCTATCTCCACGTTCCAAATGGATGAGATGAAATCGTGATAGTAGCACGACTAAGTGTTTTCTTTTTGGGGCTTGCAGGCTCTAATTGATACAGTACTGTTAGAGATTGATGGTGATGGCGTTGGATTAAAGGATGGACAACTAACAAATGGAAGTCTTGATGCTAGGTAGTAATCTATATTTGGAAGTTTCAGATTGTGTCACTGATGCTTAAAATGGGTTTAGCACACATAATACCTTGTCTGATATGTTTTATTTTTCCTTTTGTGATTCAACAACTCTAGTTTTTACTAAATAGCATCAATAGAGTTTTGCTTATACTGTTTAGCTGTTGGGTAACTTGGTCATAATTATGGATTCACCTGTTACAAATTCACTAGATAAACAAATTGCATGTGGTACCTTTTGGACTTGTTCTAGCCAAGAAGTGTGTAGCCATGAAGTGTGGAGACCTTAGGTCAGAGAATTCAGTGTTATCTTTTGTTCATTGTTATCTCTATTTAACCTAATGTCTGATCCTTTCTGTCCTTCTCATATGAATAATCCCTTATTGGTAGAAATATTCCTTTGACATTATGATTCACTTAAACGCTTTAGCGATATTATCGAGATTGACTTATTAAGTAGACTTAAATGCTCTACAATTTTATCTTAGTTTGATTGGTGACCTTGAGAGAACAATAACTGTTTGGGTATGGTCCATATCACTACAGTACTCTATTGCATGAAGTGGTATGTTTTACCAAAAAGCTTGTATTTTGGCATGAAAAAACTGTCGAGTTGGTGTACTGCACTTGCTACTAGGCAAATGCTTATTGGCTCTGTTGCATAGGCAAATAGAGTGATAACTTTGTTGGTAATATTCTAACGTTTGAACTACTGACATCCTCACAAATATGGACTTTTATTCTTAAGAGGTCCTGAAAAATCCTTACCAAAAGTTATTGGTAGGCGTAGTTTTTCCACTTGAAGCGTTTAACCAAATTTGGTTGATGTCCCACTTAGTCACGACGTCTTAACTGGAACACTTAGTCTCAAAAAAAGAATGAAGGATCCTTGGCATGAAAGTTTTACTTGATTTGGGTAACTTATGGATTGGGCCTGTCTACTTTGGTGGTTTACTGGGACAAACGTATTCTACAATTTGTTGCTTTTGAAATTCAACATATTCCACTGCACAAAATAGGAATTTTATGTATCCAAGAATGGTTTTGATGCAGTCTTTACTGTATTAAACCATAGAAGAAATTGTAAAAAGAATACTTACAATAGGAAATAAAAACTGTTTCCTTTCAAAAACGAGGCAATTTACCTAATAAAGTTGTAGACTGAAGGGCAGGTGAGGTAGTGAATATACTATTTAAAAAATAAAGTGTGCCTTAATTTTTCTCAAGGCCTGATCATCATCAATTTTTTTCTGCCACCCTATCAAAGTTTCTGGAAATTTTTATCCGGAACAGGATTGTGATGAGTGTCTTGTGGAAAAAGTTTTTCGAAATTGATTTAATGTGTTCCAGAAGGTAAAATCCAGAATTGATGGGGTGCCAGAAAAAATTGATGGGGTGTAAGAAGTTGCCTAAAACTTATTTACTTGAAAAATACCCATACAACCAGTTTTCAATGCATTACCCTAAGACCATTCTGAATTTTCAATAAGGCAATTGCTTCGTATATGCCATCAATTTCTTTCTGCACCCATAGTATAAGGAAAATACTTAAATATCCATCACCATTGCATAACACCTCCACTTCCATTGTCCGCCATCATCACCGGACCACTACTGCAGAAGAAGGTAGAAAATACTAAAAGAATCCGTTCCAAAACAAGCTTTCCAAAATCCATTTCATGTAGAGGTGTTCTGAATATTTTATTTCAGAAAATATTATATGCATTTTGAATTCTGAAAATCTATTTCAAAAAATATGTTAAGAATGTATTTCGCGCGTTTAGGAAATTTTATTCAGAAAATTGCGTTTCAAAAATTTTGTTCCGGAAATATTATTTCAAAAATTCTGGAAAGCCTGTTTCAGAATTCATAATCCGAAAGTCACTTTTATAATAATAAAATGATCATTTTTGAAAATTGATTGGGTGCATGAAGAAATTGATGGGTTGAGGAAGCAATTGCCTTTCAATAATGGCCCCAAGCCCGTTCAGAATTTTCAATACATAGGCCTTCTGAATTCTCAATAAATAGCCCTAAGCCCATTCTGAATTTTCAATACATAGGCCGAAGCCTATTCTGGTTTCGCTAGTATTTATAGCATTGATTAATCTCTCTCTCTCTCTCTGTAATAAATATGCATATAATGATAAACATTAATTAAATATCATACAAGAAAAAAAAGTTAATACTAATATAACATTCACATGTAAATTTAAATAAAACTAAAGAAATCATCAACTAATACAAAATACTTTAAATAATTTTAATGAACTCCGTATCTTCTTCGTCCTTCAAGAGTATGCTTTCAGAATAATTAGAAATTCAAAATTTGACTCAATAAACAGAGTGAAATTCATTCTTAATTTTAGGTTACTTTTTTATTATCGCTTTTCACTACAGAATAATATTGATAAATGTATACATGTGTGTCACTACATATCATTCCGAATAACTGTAAGACAAATAACTTATGTAAAGTGTAGTGAATTGTAGCTTAATCTCAAATGAGCTTCCATAAAGGTATAAGAAACATTCATTACATTATATTAATATTTCAATTTATTATGTTTAATTTATATAACATAGAAAATACAATAGAATTAGGAACTTACGAGTCAAGTACGTGTCTCATGGTCAAAGTGTTAATTCTCTTATGTAATGAACACAAGAAATTACAATAAATGACAATGGTTGAAGAAGATCAAGTATTAGTAACTACTATAAGTTGTAATATCATTAAAGAAATGTTAACCTTTTTTTTAGAGTCATCCTACATTTAAATAAAATTAGTATACAAATATAAATCATGTTAAAATGTTACAGAAAATAAAATAAAATGATAAAATTCTCTACACATTGTTTTGTTATCTCAACCTCTTTAGTGGATAGAAGAAGTAGAAGGCAAAGATAAGAAATACCATTCACTTCTTCCCTTTTCGTAAGTAATGTCATCGATGCTGCAAGATTAAAACCAGAAGATTAACAAATTCCAACAAAGTTTTAATAATTACTCCGACACAATATCAATGATGACATATTGGTGCTAAATATTCAGATATATATTATGTAAATTTCTATTATAATTGTAGAAATATAGTTATATAATCAATAATATTTATATTACGTATATGTATTATTAAAAATATTTTTAATTATGTTTTATCATATACTCCTACATTCAAAGATTCTTTAATGTTTCTAATTTCTGTTTAATGTCACGGAGTCGTGCCCTCTTTCTGTATTGGTGCTACATATCCTATGACAATGAATACTAAAGCTTCGTTGAATTTCCAACCATAAGTAAGTGAAAGAAAAATTGCGGATGAGGAAAATTAATATCTTAAAAAGTAATTTAAGACTAATTCAATTTCATAAAATAATTTTGTAAGGTGAGTTGGTCTGACCGTGTATAATATGATAAGTTTAATAAACAATAATTTTCTTAAAAAAGATTTAATCTTGTGAAAAGAGGTTTTAAATGACTCTGATACCATTTTAAAAAGTAAACTTTTAGTTTAATTTAACTTCACAAAATTAGTTTGTAAATTGAAATTCACACCTATTTAGATACTCAAAATTCATTTTATCTCTAGTTCAACATAATATTTTCATGTTTAGAAGACCCTTCATATTGAGGATGACTTAAGTACAAATCTTCTAAAACATGACTATCATATTCAAATTCTCTAGGAAATGTGCCCTTATGGTACATAAATAGTTACCTGCTGGTTTCAAATGTTCATTCTCCTACACAATAATCTCAAAAAAACAAATTATATCTAACTTAAAAGAAAACATAAAAGTCTTACATCTTTCCATGAGAAAAACATATTACACATTAATGAATACAAATATTAGAGTAAAATAAGCATGAAAAATAAGTATTTATCACTCTTATTAGTAAGAATAGATAATAGATTTTGTTTGTTGGAAGAATGCATAAGTCATTTATTTTTTACATGCAATGTGTCAAGGATTGTGCAAAATCAATGTAAAAAATGATAGGTATTAATAATGTTCAACATTTTAAAGCAAAACATTTCTAAGAATTTTACCTCACAAAGTTGAACAATATACAAAATAGTGTTTGGAAATGTATGTAGATGACAATAGTTTGGATAATTTAGAATCATAGAAATAATATTATTATTAGATATGAAATGGCAGATGTTAAAAGGTACTTACAATGGCACAACTAAAATCATGGGATGGATTATTAACAAGTATTCAAAATTGTCATTTACATACTCAGATTGGTGATTGAGCCCTGCCTCATGCTTAAAATATTTTTGAAAATAAAATGACTTCAATACTAGGAACTAGGAAATAAGAGTATACACACAAAGGATCAAAATAGTGCAGGGATAAAATTACAAGGAAAGTGAAAAAGGAAGACAAATAGTGAGAAAAAGGATTAAATAGGTAATGAGCTTAGCAATGTTTAAGTGGATGTAAGGCAGGGGTGATATCTTGTGATGACTAAACAAATGTTTCGAAACACATATAAAGCTATGGGAAGGTGCACAAATGTTTTGTTATGCTGAAATTCTCTCCTGGACATTCATACTTTAGGGTAGACAATAGGGGGATGTTGCTGCTCTATATTGGGTTGGGGATAGTTGGAGCGAGCATTTCTTTATTTTTTTGTAGGTACGAAGCATGCAGAGGAGTGTTGTTCTTCTTTTTGCAAAGAGTTAAACAACAAAGGAGTATTGTTTATCACTTTTGCAGGGACTATGGATAAGAGAGTATCATAGTGGACAATACCAAAGTTATATGATCTATATTATGTGCAATTTGTTATGGTGCAGCAGGAAAGCCATTAACTCATCCCAATGTACACATCTCTTGAATGAGTATTCTATTATCTTGTATATGGTTGGTGTAGGGTATTTGGTTTGGCTCATGCTTACACATAACTGTGTTTTTGAGTGATTATTTTGTTAGAAAAATGATTACTCAAATAATATTAATAATAATAAAAATATGAAATAATATAATAATAATTATCAGAGCAATAATAACACTAATATATATATATATATATATATATATATATATATATATATATATATATATAAAAATAAGAGATCAACAATTATAATAATAATAATAAGAGCAATAAACACTAGAGTTCTCTCAAAAATATTCTTCTTTTTTTCTCTATAATATCTTTAAGACATTAGTGTTCATAAGGTTCAGAAATCCTTCACTTAACTCGATCAATCTGACAGATTGTTGTATCTTGAGAGAGAAACGCATATGATTTGAAACACATATGATTGTGTATTTGTTTAGTCATGTGCAATAAAGACGTTTTCTAACATATTTAACTTATTCTCATTTGAGATTTAATTAAGCTATCGTCCATCTGCTAATATATATATATATATATATATATATATATATATATATATATATATATATATATATAACTCAAGTTGGATCATTTTGTATTTTTGTAAAAGGGTTAGAGCATCCCCAAAGTGTTATGTTATTATATTTATTAATTGTTTATTGATAAAAAAGTGTTTATGTTTTTTTTAATAATTTTAAATTAAATTTTTAAGCGATCTTCTTCTTTTGTGTTATTAAAGTGTGATTGTGATAAATTTCACGAGATGTTTTGTTAAGATCTTGTAAGACTTAATATTTTGATTGGTGGTCGTAGTCTTTGTATTGAACGTCACAGAAGCTAGAAAGTATAGTGAAATTGGTTTCATCAAAAATAATTGATCAAGTGACCAAGTAAATGTATTCTAGGAGAATGAGCTAGTATTCAAGTTGAAGTTTTTTCTCATCTTTACTCTAATTTGTTGTAAAGCTAATATTCCTATCTTTTATACATATTTTTTAGATTAAGGAACTTAAAGCCAACATCTGTAATTTCTTTTTAAGTAACTTGACTTTCCTCAAATTATGACCTTATTTAAAAAGAAAATTGAATATCCATTTACAAAAATCTCTCATAACCACCTCTTTGAACCCAATATTTTATTCAAAGAAGTTGCTGGTCCGATATAAGGTTTCTTGATGCTGTGGTTAAACTTATGATTAGTAACTTTCAAATTAAAAATATCTGTTTTTTTTTTGCTTATAAAAACAAATGAGGTTAGTATAAAAACAAACTCAAAATCGCTTATAACAAGTGTTGTGTGTGCAGTATTTCTTTTGCATACCCCAAGAATTTCCCACAGATAAAGATTGATTGCTTTACAGAAAAAAACTGTCCAGTGATCAGCCATTAGTTCAAAGAATGAAAATCCCCAGACAAAAGGTCTTCTGTGGTTAAATATAAACGACTTTTTATTATCAATAACTATTTTTATTTAAAATTACATATATTAATAACAAAAGTCAATATTCATTATTATTAAAATGAAATTGTAATTTAATTAATTTGAGAAAAAACATTTTACAAAATCGCCTAAATGTTGTTTTGAATAAGAACATCATAATTGATTAAAAAAATTTAATGAAACCACTAGTTGTGTTTCTCTTCTTCTTGTTCTTTCTTTTTAAGCAGTTCCTTCTCCAGAACAGTCCAAGTAACAATGGAAAAATAAAAAAATCCTTTTAGTAAGGACTTTAGTGGTGGACATTGTTATTCCATGTGAAACTTAAGGGTAAATTTGTAACCCAGAAAATGCCAATTATAGGAATCCAATTCTTCCCTTGATAGTAGTACACTGATACTGATACATAGCAGCATCAATACTTTGCATCTGGTAAAGCAAAAACAAAACAAATGTCCACTTTTATGCCTCTTTTACCCTCTGCAGCAGAGGCTACCACAGAAATATATGCAAAAAGTACAGCTTAGGATATTTTGTTCTACTTAGTTTGTTTTTTTCCCATTCTTGTTAATGAATAGTTGAACATGCATGGGTAGGATGCAAGCAAAACCCTAATTCTAAAACCACTTCTCACAAACCCTAGAATTTCAGAGTGATTTCACTCCCATTGCTCTCTTCACCAATCCCTTTCCTCTCCCCTTCGTTCTCCCCACTCTCTCCCTTCCAGCTGCTACTCTCCGACTTCCCGTCCTCTATGCTCTCCGACCTCTCTCCTCCGCCGGGAACGTCCGATTCCGGCGACCCATGCCCGTGTGCCGCTGCCTTGTACATGTGTAGGTGGTGCAGCGGGTTGTGATGAGGCGGAGGAGGCGGAAGCAGCTGCTGCTGCGGCGCCGCGGTGTAGAACTCTTGCGGCACAGGAGTGGCAGTGCAGTAGTGTGGCGGCGGCGCGTGAGAGGTTGGGTGGGCGCCGTAGAGAGTTGGGGTGGCTGTGTGTGCCGCAGTGGCATATTCCGGTGGGACCCAGATTCCGCCTAGGACCACGAGTTGTGGAGCTGCTGCAGTCGCTTGAGGACTTGGACTGGGTCTTCTGGTGTGAAGCCTGTATTTCTGTTAACAGAATAATTAAGAAATTTAATTATGAATTTTACCTTAATTAATTGGTTGAAGAAAAGAACACGGTAACAAAACTACAAAAAGTTCGTTTTGGGATGCAGAACGGTAAGTCAGGGTGACAATGACAGTAATAGTACAGTAACAACAAAGTTGCCTGTCTGTCTGAACATACATGCAGAATTTAACAGAAAAACATTTACCTGCAAATGGCTTTTAACTTCATCATTGGTCAAACCGTCAACCTTCATCAACTCCCTTATCTGTTTTGGTGTTGCCACTGTCAAAAATTCAAAATCACACATAATTATTCACTGCTGCGAAATTCACATAAACCTTTTTCTTAATATATTTGGTTCTTTTATTTCCAAAGACCGTGAAAAATATTAGAAATCCCTTTCTTTATCACAACCTTTAAAGTAATTGATATTATAAAGCTAATATGTTATATTTGTAATACGCTTTCTTGTCGGACACAAAAAATTGAATATTTATCAAAGTTATACAGTTAACAAAACAAAAGAAAGAAACAATTAACTATGTTAACTTAAACTGTTATATACCTTGTGATCCACCGAGCATCTGGAGAGCATTAACAAATCGACGGTGCAAGTCTGGTGACCAGCACCTTCTAGCTTTTCTATGAGTTTGCGCAGTGGTTGTTGTTGTTTGTGCGAGAGATGATGCAACTGGGCTACCACTTTTTCCTTGATCAACCACAGCACCATCACTGCCAGAATTCTCCTTCTTATTCTGACACGAAACTCCCTTTTCCGCCTCTGCACGTTTCTTGTCCTCCATTTCTTTCTCGGAAGAGGCAAGGGCCAGTTCTGGTAGAGGCCGCAATGTAGAGCCTTGGCAGGAGTTTCTCTCCTTTGAGAATGGAAGGAAGGCTCCTCCACCGTTCCTCTGTTTGTTGTCTAGACCCAGCTTGGGGCTGATGCTGAAGCCTATATCAGCTTCTTTGGGTGATGTTAATGTTGGTTGTTGTTTGGTTCCTTCACTCGCCTGGCTCCACAGTTGCGCAGATGTCATCCAATTTGCCTTGTCAGACATGTTTGTTGCCTTCTCTGAGCTTTCCGAGGCCAAGTGCTTCATGGGTATGAATTCTTCCAGAACTGGTTTTGCACCATGGTTTACTTTAAAGGCTTGGAGTTGCTGTCTTGAAGCCTCCATGGCTGTTCCAATGAAAAGAATTGCGTGGGCAATCACTAAATTGTTTGGTGTGCACAGAAGAATATTATAGAAATAAATCATGGTTTCGTGTTCTTAACATATAAGAAGGATATGATGATGATATATAAAGGTTAATCATACATTCAAACTAGACTTTATTAGAAAATCTGAATTATAAGAAAACAAAATCCTGAAGGGGTTAAGTTGTTAGTGTTGCATATATTTGAAATAGAATCGGAAGGTTGAATCTTTAAGGTTTACGATTGTGTATGTTTATGTTGAATTAATTTAATGGTGGGTTTAATGAAAGGATGATTTGAATTGTGTACCGTTGGTGAGAAGTTGCATGCAGAGAGGAAGCTCACGCTTGAAGGCGTCAATCTTGAGACGTTCTTCCTCTAAGCGAGAGAGGAATTCTTCAAGCTTGTAGGTCTGATCAGTTTGATCTCCAAAGGATTTGAGTAGCAAGGAATAGCTTTGGGGCTTGCAATCGAGACTAAGTTCTGATGGTGATGCCATTCCCTAATTTCACGTATAGTTATAGCAACTGATTCAGAAGCAGTCACTGTTTAAGATATGTTCATGCCAAAATAGGAACAGGGTGGTATGTGGGAACAAACAAGAGCAAAAGAGCGTGTTTGGCTTCTTCCTTTGTGGTTTTTGGTGGGGCGAGAGAGAGAGAGAGAGAGAGAGAAAGGGAAGTAATGTTGTTTCTGAACACAAGGAGGATCGAGGGAGGATCGTCTTCTTTTTAGAGGTGAGTTCAATGGGAATAAAGCAGGTTCAAGAGAGAGAGAGAGAGAGAAAAGAAAAGAAAAAGCATGGGATAAAGCAGAGGGAAGTAACTTCCTACAAAGAACCAATGCAAAAAAAGTGCAAAAAATGAGAGAGGTGGTGTGTTAGAAGGAATCAGAGAGTCTGACATTAGAGGGTCATGTGCTTAGAGCCTGGTTTTAGAACCTCTCACTGTACTTGTACGAATTCAAAATCACTAATACAAAAGATGATTCTTCTTACTGTTACCCCTTTTTTTTCTTTACTCCTTTCTCTCTTTTTATCCTTTTATTTTCCCTTTCTTTTCATACTAGCTACGCCTGTGCGCAAATAACACTCAGATTCTCCAACAATTTCAAATCAAAATCTTATTATCTTTTCTTCCTTTCACCACTCATATATCATTATGTATATGTATGTGTATGTGCATGCATGTGTATCTAGTAGCATAATTATAGTATGTGGTGGTATTGGTGTTACAGAAGCAATTAATGAATCTGTGATGATGAATGAATGAAAAGAGTGTTTGAATTGTGGGGGAGCATATACCATGAACATAATTTTTACCAACACAGTGAATAAAGAGAAAGGGAGAAAGAAGGAGAGGGAAAGCACATATTCAAATAGGAGTTTAGTATCAAACTAGCTTGCAACTTTCTCTTTGAGTCCAAAAGTTGCATAATTGTCATGAATTGGAGTGCATTGAGGGAAGGGGAGGAATATCTAATCTAAAAAACTAGACACTCACTATACAGAATAAAATATTTGCCTCCAAGAAAGGAATATCTTAGTTCCAATTCTGCGACTCTAAATTAAGGGAACACAACCCACTAAGCTTAAAGGGAAGAAAAAAAAAATCATGCTCTAAAAGAGTGATAAAGGAGCCTAGCAGAGGAGAATCTTCTTCTGCTACTATCTTTAATGAAGTGGGTAAGAAGCTAAGAAGATTCTCTTTTGCATGTTAATCGAATTTTCGTTATTTTGGTTAGAAAGCCAGGTGCAGAACCATCACTCACAACAATAAGGCGCAACCAGGGTTTTTCCAAAGTTCTTATGTTCATATGGTTCATTGATTCGATCACGTCTCGTTTACTTCATTCTTTGCGGGTTTCACACAAACAATAAAATTAAACTCTACTTTTTCATTAAATTATTTATTAGAAGTATAAAATATATACTAATATCGCTATTTTCTTACTTAAAAATTTCTTGTCAGTTTCATCTAGTGAAAAAGTGATAATAAACATATGTATTATTTGCATTTTTGGTTATGATAATTTTTCTTATTTAGTATAATTTGATCACATTATTCTCTCAACAATTCCTTAAGCATCTATGAAATTATTCATTTCAAGCCTATATTCGGGGACTTTCATGTATTCATGATAAATTATTATTATGGCCACAATCAGTCAATTGTAAATTGTACAAAGTCAAAACTACTACATGATATATATACATATTCTCTAGTCAATTTTTATTTTATATATCTTATAAAATAAGTCAGAATTTTATAAGTGTTCCGAATAGTTTCAATGAGTATATGATGCTTATTTGAACTTCCTAATATAAGTCAATGAAATAGATGTATTCAAAGTAAAGCTTGCGATTGTTATTTATATTAATTGTTCAAAATACACAGGCTAAAGAAATTAAAATGGATGAAAATAAAGACTGATTAATTATAAGAAATAATGTAAAAGACAAAAAAAAAAGTTGAATATTGGTCTTTGAGTTTTATATATTGCAATAGATAATAGATAATATAACTTGATTTTGGAAATTATATTTTTTGTGATTTTTAATTTTTTAACGTTTTTAGTTTGTTGAAAATTTAGGTTTTATGTTGTTATTAACATTTTATAAATAATTTTATCGATATTTTAAAACACAATGGTTTTTAACTATTTTATATTTATTTAATATATTTAAAATATTTAATAAGTTCTATTTTTATTGCTTTATTTATAGTATTTCTGGTTTTTTGTTTTCACTTTGAAAGTAATTTTATTATTTTTATTTATAGTTATAAAAGAAATTATTGTATTTCATTTTAATTATATATATATATGTATATATATATATATACATATATATATATATATATATTATATTATTTATTTTATATATAATACTATTCAAAATATTTAGTTATTAATAGGTATTATATTCATTTTGTTTTTCTCGATATTTGTATATTATGTTTTTTATTTAAACCTTTTTGTATTCATTATGCCATTACATTTTTTGTGTTATTACTATATTATTTTTAAAAGTATATTTTAAAATTTTGTAACTATTACAAAATATAATATAAAATTAATAGTAGTATATATATATATATATATATATATATATATATATGAAATAAAATGAATAGTTGAATTAATTTATAAATATAGACTTACAAGAGTTTAAAATTAACTGAAAACTAAAGTTATAAATACTTAATATTTTATCAATAAAAAAAATTATATACAAATATCATATACGCATGTTAATTTCCATCGTTTTACATCTATCAATTACTAAACCTATTATTTTAATAAATGCTTATAATTTAACAATTCATATATTTTTGGGCTATTATCAGTTAATTTTCAAATTAACTCATCAACCATTATATATAACTTACCCAACCTTGTGGTTTCAGTTTTGTTTCAACTTCAATCCCTATGTTTTTTTTTTTTTTTGAGATCATCTTTTTGTTTTAGGACGTAAATTTGGAATATACATAATCTTCGATTCAATTAAATTCACCTTGCTAGCTCATTACGGTACAGTAGAATGTTAAAGTGTTGACTTTTTGTATTTCCCCTGAAACATAGTTTCGAGTCCCCATTGAAACTTTTATGCGTTGGGAAAACTGTACTAGAAAATAAATTTCTATTGAAAATTCGACTAGTTCATTGTTTTGTAAATCCTCCATTTCAATGTTATTCACAGTTTTATTAGAATATACCCAAATAAATGTGACAATCTATAATAATTCATGTACCAATCAATTACACTGGTCACTGTAATACATCCTATGATTAGCTTCAAACTAAGATAAATACTCCACATGAATTAGCATTAATTACAATTCGAACTTTGAACTTAAATTTAGTATAATTTTACAAAATTATGAACTGGTCATTTGGATCAAATCCTATACCTTAACCAATATTTAACCATTCAATACATTTACATATACTACTTTAATATTCGAACTTCTTAACCCATATTTTACAAATATGTATGAAAGTTTTATGCATTTTAGTGTAAAAATGAAGTCTTGTGACTCCTTATAGACTAAAGTTGTAGGTTTTCTATATAAGTTCCTTTTATATTAGAAACTATTGGTTTAATTTTATTATTCTAAGCATCAAATATCTTCGTTAGGTGTTACGAAGATTGTTAAACTCGAGATTTAAATTACAAGATTTTACAATTTTATATAGTATTTATGAGTCAGATTCTACATATAATTGTAATATAGTCAGATTTGTAAAATTGTCTAACAAAATCATAAAATCAAGTAGATTGTTGTTTTTTTTTCGAATTTTATGTTGCATTACCTGTTCATATTCTATATTCTTTGGTGAACAATTAAAAATTTAATTTACTTACATTGTTATATGTGTTGTCAGTCACGCAATAACTTTTCATCTAACTAAATTAAATATTAATACAATTAAAATTCATTTTTAATAAAAAAAAAATTAATACAATTAAAATCCAGCTACAACACACCACAGCACTTCTCAATTAAAATTTAATACAATTATAATTTTCTAATCTTGTTGCCACCATCTTAATCTTGTATAGACCCATAACATAATTACCTTTGGTATTTATTAATTATAACTTTAATGTTTATTACTTCTTGTATAAAAAAAATAGAATACCGTTATTATTTATTATTTCTTATATAAAATAAATTTATATTAATGTTATTTATGAAGGCGAAAACAATTTGTTTTCTAATTTATTTTTTTTCTGTTATTTTATTTTAATTCTTTTCATATTCTCATATTTTAATATATTAATTATTTTCATATACATTTTAAATGATAAAATTAGATTAATCTATATTCTTAATAAAATCGAATAATTATTTATATATATATATATATATATATATATATATATATATATATATATTGAAAGTTAGTATTCATGTTACGATTTCATGATTTATTATTACATGAACAACTTATTATCGTACTTATAATCTTGATTTTAATTATATGGGTTAGTATTCGAAACTAAAATTGAAAATAAGTTTTTATAGAAACTAAAAATAAAATCAATAAAATAAATACGTATTTAAGTCTTCAAACATTTTAGCAGTAATGATCTCATAAATTCACATTTACGATCTTAGTAATACATAAAAATGTGAAATATTTTTTATTAATTAAGACTTAAAACTGTTCCGCCTATGTAGAAATAAAGATCACTTTACTACTAAACACAAACCACAAATATTTTTGTAAAACCTAAAACTTGTCATAATCTGAGATATTATGTGAGAATCTGTAACATTGTCTTGCAGTGTGTGAATACTAAAACTTAGTTAAAAATTGAAATCTTTACATCTCATGCTTCATGGGATGCACCAACAAAAGATTATGAGATTTTGAATTAAAAAAATAGAAAGGAAAAACAGTGTGGGTGTGAAAGTGAGAGGAAGATTGCATCAAATTCCACGAGCTTTCAATAAAAATGGTTGGTTGCTTTCTAACTTCACTCTTCTTCTACAAGCTAAACTCCAACTCACACCTTTTCTTCGGATTCTTCCTTTTATTTCATTTATTTTTCTCTCTTCACAAAAAGAAAAGAAAAAAAGAGTAAAAGAAAAAAAAAAGAAAAAAAGAAAAAATTGATATTACTATTATTATTATCCTCGAGACGCGTGTCCATAATATTCTTTCCTATCGTCCTTCTTCTGAATATCCCTTTTGCGTGGCCCATTTGCAGTCCCTGTCAGAATATTCCTCCCTTCTGCCATTTTCACCATATTCTTTTCTTATTATTCTGCAACTCACATTTCGCCTAATTTCTTTTTACTTATTTTAACATGCTGTGAAGTAACATATTCAACTAAAGATTTATTTATTTATTTTTAACAAAATCAAATTAATTTAAAAAATATTGATTCTCTTAAGAGAAATACACATGTTGGTCATCGTATCATGCAAAAATTTAAATTAATGTTAATACATAATATACATGATGAGGATTAAATTGAAGAAACCTAATGTGTTTTTTTTTTTTTTTTTTGTTATGAGGTATATTTGCATTGAAACAAGTAAAAATGAAACAGAAGCAAAAATGGAATGAAGCTTGTCACACTAAAGTTTTCTAACCTGCTCGCCACACGTGATCTATTCGATAGAATATGAAAATCTTATCCACGTATTATTTTTTTCTAAAGTTTGTTCCTCTATTTAGAGATTGTAGACAAATAATTCTTCAAAGTATTCCTCTGGAACATTATAGCTCAAGTATCACCTTTTATCCACCTTACAAAATATCTCCAGATAAAACATATTCATTTCATTTTTTATTTTTTAACACCCCGTCTTCACAACAATGGTTTCTTTTGAGAATAGCATAAAATAGAAAATTCAAATAAGATATTAAAATCATCAATATCATAATTTATATATATAAATATTCCTCTCCATTGGGAGATTACAATTGAAAACACTTTTTCTCTTTTTTATGCTTTTTTTTATGGATAAAATTATAAAAGTATATTTATGTAGAGAAGAGACATTATTTTACATTCACTTAAAATTATTACTCCAATCAAATAATAATTATTTTCAATTATACTTTAACTCATTTACAATTTAGTCGTTATTTATTCTATTATTATGGTTTTAAATCAGAACCCTCATATTAAATACTAAAAGGTTAGATTATACATAACTATTTTTAGATTTCATACAACCATATAAGAAAAATTTAGAGATAAACCTTTACGATTCAAAGAACCTATGATAAAGGTAAGGAGTAAAAAATTGAAAAATCAAATCAAATATATTAAAGACTCATGAATGTTACAAGCAACTGGGAATTCAGAAATTCAAAGGATATAATGGTTTGGAACACATTTGAAAGATAATTTTTAGGAAATTAGTTTATGTTTTTGGATTCTGTGTTTTCTTTTCAAAATTAGTTATTTTTCAATATTTTTGGGCTTTAGACTTTCTTTTATAAATTAGATCATGTTTTTATATTTTTGGGCTTGGACCTTTCTAAGTTTTCTTAAACTTATGTGTCTATATATAAAGGTACCAAAAACTAATGTAGATACTTTTGAGTCATATTATATGCATTTGCATTATTTGAGAGAGAATTCTCTTGGTTCTTGGATTAGAACTCTGGTTCTTATCAAAGATTAACATATTTGTGACGAATCTCCACTTGACTTATCAAGTTACAAGATTGTGACATCTTCCATCCCCTATCTCATTCCACATTCTTCTCTAATTTATTTTTGTTTGTCATTCTTCTGAAGGATTCAAATTCAGAAACGATCGTACTCTTTCCTAAATAGGATCGTATCATTACATTTTTTTTCATTTCATTAATATGACATTGCACGCATTTTACAACATATCAAACAAATATAATGCATATTACAAGTGACTAAATTATTATTTACACTGGATTACTCAAGAAAGTAATATCATTAGTTGCAAGTAATATTACTTTTAGGATCGAGCGCTTACCACTAGGCCAAAAACTATAGCTATTAAAGATTAAATCATCCTATAAAAGTTACTATCAATGAGTCTGGTGTGCAAGACACTGAAGGCTAATGTAGAAAATAATTGTGGTCGATAATGAGTTTGTGCAAATCAGTAGTTGCAAGAATGATTCAAGAAGATATATTGACGGTATGTGTTTATGAGACTTTTGATGAAGGGGGGTATATTAATTCTCATGTGGGTATTCATCAAAATTCCAAATCAAGTATTATGAAGAAGAGAATAATAGAAAAATTCTATAAAATTGAAAAGTTGATTTGAAGGTTATCATTACAATTTAATAAGTTTCTTTGATGTAGGAGCGACTTGGGTCTTGCGTGTCATTAAAAGATTTATAATTTTTGTTAGAAAAATTATACGAGAATATGTATTTGAAATTTTTGTTAGAAAAATCAGATGTTAAATAATAATACTTTTGAATATTTATATGTTAAATAATAATACTTTTGAATATTTATGGATTTGGATGTTGAAATACCAATTGTTTTATATTAATTTTTTCTCTTACATGTGCTTCTCCTAAAAAATATTAGTTTATCAAATTTTTTTCTTTAAATTTCAACTTATTGTAAAAACACATCTTCTGATTGCAGATCATATAATTTCACAATACATGCAAATTACAATGATTATGATGATTTTTTGGTTATATTAAGTAGAAAAATTTTATATAACACTAAAATTGGCCATTTCATATTGAGATTATTCTTTGGTATTATTTTATTTCTTTGAATCTGTAAATAATAACACAAATAACATTAATTTTCTTAAACTTTTGTTCTACTCTCTTTTGATACAATTTTGAAAAAAAAAAAATTCTTATATAAGATCATATTTCAGGCTATTATATATAAATTTCTCGTATCACATAGTAATTATTTTATCTTAAGAAGTGGTTGTACTTTAACCTATTTATAATTTAATAATTTTTTATGATGTGAGAAGCATGTGTCATTAAATTTTCAAGTAAATCAGGTTAATCTGTTGGGACAACCAGCCTAGTGATTAAATTAATCAATCTGCTTAATATTTGTCGGCTTGGTACGTTGGAAAAGACAAGGTTGAAATATTTGACTAATACGTTTAACCCATTAATATTTAAGGCGTATATAAAGTATTTATCTGCTCTTAATTAACTCAATTATCAATAAGCCTAACTAATAAAAAATGTCAAATCACGATGTTCTGATACTAATTTAAGTTAAATTAATTATATGTATAGACATGTGTATAAGAATTATTCCTCATATATTATAGGTTAAATTACTATTTTGATTCCTCTATTTGTCATGAAATTTCAGTTGATACTCAAGTTTTTCGTTGTCTCAATTTGGTCCTCATTTTCTAAAAAATGACTCAATTTGGTCATTACCGTTAACTTTGACCAGACGATATTAAAATCAACGTCACATGTCAATTTCTGATTCTTTTTAATTTTTTTTTGAATTTTTTATTTTTGACACGTGTCACTTCACAGTTGTGTCACGTGTCAAAGTGACTCATTTGGTCCCTATATTTGTTTTTAGTTTCAATTTAGTCCCAAATTTTCTAAAAATGAAGCAATATTGTCCCTCCTTAGAGTGAGACTCAATTTAATCTTTGTATATGATGATATTCTTAATAAAATTGACGTTTTTATTAAATATTTGTAGAAATATTTTTAAATAAGTTTTTTTTAGTTTTATTATTAAACAAAGTTAAACCCCAAACTTAATTTCAAAATTAACAATTTTGTCATCATATATACAGACATCAAGTGTATCATATTATACAAACTTAGTAAAGATTAAAAATCAAATAACTTGTCACACATAAGTTTAGGAACTAAATTTCAAGTTCAAAACAAAACCAAAGTCTAATATTTTGTGTAGAATTTAAAGTTAATTTAAAATATTTATAGAAATATTTAATAAAAACGTTAATTTTAGTAAGAATATCACCATAAAAATTATAAAAAAATAAATTTAGTGTCAATTTAAGAAAGGACAATATTGTTTCATTTTTACAAAAATTGGGACTAAATTGAAATTAAAAACAAATATATGGACCAAATTAAGTTCCTTTGAGACTTAGCACAACTGTGAAGTGACATGTGTCAAAAATAAAAAAAAAATTACAAAAATATTAAAAAAAACAAAAAAAAAACATAAATTGACACGTGGCGTTGACTTTAACATCGTCTGGTCAAAGTTAACGGTGAGGATCAAATTGAGTCATTTTTAAGAAAATGAGAACCAAATTGAAATAACGAAAAACTTGAGAACCAAACTAAAATTTCATGACAAATAGAGGGACCAAAAGAATAATTTAACTTATATTATATAATATAATCTTTTTTTGCTTCTATTTGGTGACGGGTACTGTTTTAAAAATTACTTGTACATTTCATCTGAAATTTAAGTAATGGCCAATACAAGATGTTAAATGATTAGAAAGACAAATTTAATTAAATTTTATTAAAAATAGAAATGAGAATGGAGATGAGATGTGTGACCTAACTTGCAAACTTACAATAAAATGTGTGGAATAGGTTAAATATTTTTGTTTGTTGACTCTCGTTTTGCATAACCTCGATCGCCAAGCAGATCAACAAGGTGAGATAGACAGACATACGTAGTATGGATTTGTCTCAAAATACATTTATAGTTTATGATGTGTCCACTCATGAGTATTGTATGAATTTACCAATAATTAAATTTATTTTTTGAAGAACCTCTTATTACTTATGAGTTTTGTTTGACATCTTTGACTACTTAAAATTTAGTTTACATTCTTGTTTTACTTATTTTAAAAAAAATATATATTTATAAAATTTATTATTTTTACTAATTTATTCAAATAAGAATAAAAGTATTAAAATCTTGCATTAAGATATATGTTGTTTGTGGATATCCGTGAATAAAATCTGTAACAAATAGTTGGTATCTCAGGTAGTGGATAGTAGGTATTTTAATATTCGTTCATAAAGGAGTCCAGTGCGAGTATCATAATATTCGTATTTGCGAGTACCCGTTATCCACAAAAAATTAAATTAAAAGTAGATTTATTTGTTATTAGGTTAAATTAATTAAAATTAAAATTCAATATATATTTTATTATATTAAATTTAATTAAAATTAATTTTAATTTATATTATATTTTATAATTTTTTGTAATTCTATTTAAATTTTGCTTTACAAATTTATAAAATATATTCTTTTAAATATTCGCATATATTTACAGGTAACCGTGAATTTTTAAAAATCTGCAGATAATTTTTGAGTGGATACTCGACGAATAACAAGATGAATAACAAACAAAATTTTCTATTGTGGGCTGAATTGCGAATATACATGATCCGCATTCGACCCAACCGTTGTCCTTTCTAAACATGGACATGAACTAATTTATCTTTTAATGACTATGTGTGAAACATACTAATATGCATTATCATCCCTAATAATATAACATTAAAATTTCAAACATTCCGTTGACGGACCGTTGATTAACACCTTTAAGAAAGGACTTTATTTTTCTATTTGGAGCATTTCTTAATTTATTGAATTAGGAATTGAACTCACATGATACAATATTACTAATCTAACATGTTTTTACACACGATACAGATTAAACATGAATTCTTTTTAAGTATGTATCACTTCTAGCATTTTAAAAAAATCAATGTATTATGAGTTAAGTTACAAAAATGTATGTATGATCTTAATGTGATCTAGTTAATTAAATAAAAATTGATTGTTCATAAAAAACTGTTTGTAAATTTTTCGTTTTGGTTTGGATTCTTTTAGCTTTTTAAATTAAGCTAGATATAAAATATATAAAAAGTTTGAAATATTTGTGATAGTTTATCCAGCTATAAACTTTACCAGATATAAAATATCAATATGAAGTTGTTAATGCAACAGTATGACAATACGAAAATTGATAGCAAATTCTAATAACTTTGTAAACATAATAAACTTATTAATTACATTATTAAAATAAATGTAGGAATTTCTAATTAAACAAAATTAAGACTACACTAATTCATTGGACTTAGATCTTCTGATGGACTAAAATTAAGTAAGAATATTTTAATTCAGGAGGTCACATATTGGATTAAGATTATGACCTGGATCTTATAAAATCACCACCTCATTGAGATATTAGAAGATTGTAAGTCATAAGAATAAAAAAATCTTCAAATATATAATCACGTTAATAACTAAATAAAACATCAATACGCGCTTTCTTGAATCGTGAAGATTATTCACTAAATTCTTGAATCATACGCGCTAATTTGGGTCATTGGAAGCCCAAAAACAAAGGTCCATAACCGATTAGAGCCACGTTCTGTATTTAACTTTCTATTACATGTGTTTTTCTGAGATTCCATCCAATAATGTTCACCACCGCATATATTATCAACAAAATCTTTTAATTACATATTTTATTATTATTAATTAATTAATTAAAGTTTACTATAGACTATAAATGTTACTTTTAAACTAATGACTTTATCTATTATTATTTCAATTAACAATTAAAAAGTATGTTACAAACCCTCCCTCTTTTATTCTTACTTTTACCTCTAATTTCGTCAATTTCATTGCTGAGTCTGAAAATAATTTTCAAATTTATAGGTGTTCTTATCGGTGGAATTTTTTATATTTCCCAGGACTTCTTTTTCTTTCAAACATTTAAAAAAATGTAATTTTTTCTTATTATTATGATCCCTTTTATAGATCATCTAATATTCTTAAGAGTATCACAAAATATGAAAAATTCTGAAAGTTTTTGTTAACGTTTGACTCTAAAACTCCCTACCCAAATCAAATTGTGAGCCAAAGTAGAAAAAAAAAGGACTGAGTTCTGTGTAAAAAAAAATTATATTAACTTAAAAAGAAAATGATGATTTAGATCAATTATTTGGACTGACATTTTTATTCAAAACTTTATATATATAATAACTAATAAAATTTGTGCACCAAAGGATTATGAGTAGCTTTTGTTGACAATTATTGGACTTATAGAGCTTAAAACGGTAAGCAGAATAATAGCACTTGCATTGTCTATATTTTATGATTTCCTTTCTACACCCACTATGCAGGCAAGCATACAAAATAAAAGCCATAACTTGAATTAAATTAACCACAATATTTTAAGTTGGAACCCACCCTAGTGTTCAGATGTAGTGTACTCGGCACGCTTTTTCTCTACTTATTTTAATTTCGAATATTGAACTTTGCACTTTGCTTTATTTCTTATGATTTTCGTTTTCTTTTAGTCTAAGGTTGGGTCAGAATTTAAACAGAAAATTCTATATTCAAGTTTCGATAACGATAACATTCTAATAAGATCATTTTTCTTTAATTTTACCCTCTTTTTAATCTATATTTTTAAAAACTATTAAGAAGTTATGACCATCCAACTAAATATTGGGACAACGAACAACAAATCTTTAAGTATAAATCTTTAACAAACAATAAATTTTGTTAGAATAGATTTCATATAACTCTAGTATTATTTCAAAGAAATTGACTTTAAGATTAATTCAATCTTATAAATCCAACTTATAAAATTATTTTCATTGCGTATATTCTATAAACTCGTTTTATCTCTTATTATCATGGTATCTATGACAAAAACACTTATCCTTACACATAGTAATTTTAAAGAAATGGGCATGTTCATGAATTAGTTAACCAAAAGTAGCTAAAAATGCAGATGCACGAACAAGTAGTTTTGTCTAAGATACTTGAACCAGAAAACGAAGTTGATTACTAAGAAGCATGAGTATTTATGAAATGAGATATTCTATTCGTGTGAATCCAACCGTGTATAAAAGTTGCAGTTCATGCAATACAGTCATCCAATGACCATGAAATTCATTTTGAAAATTCTGTTAAAGTTGGATAAAAAGAAGAAAAAGGGAAAAACGAATAACGTAGTTTAAGTAAACATTATTATTATTATTATTATTATTATTATTATTATTTATAAAAAAAAAATAAAAATTATTCTGTGGTGGGCTTTGCGGAAAGCCGAGGAAAGGTACGTCTACGGGTCGAAGGAATTTGCATATATATCATATCATATGAGATGAGATGAGAATCAGTGAGGAGTGAACTTATTGATTAAATTAAAAGTATATTACCAACAGGATTATGCTACTAAATATTCTAAATTTCCATTCAGGATAGATTCTCCTCACTTTTAAGCATCCAATAAAAAAATAATCCAATTCAATTATCATTTACTGTTTTTACTTTATGCTCCCATCTCAGACCATGCTTCATCTTCAACCCTCCTTTTTCTTAATAATAAACTCATTATGAATATATATTACAGATCATGCGAAGAGCAAGGATAGTTGAACACAGAAATGAGCACTGAGTTTGACCATAGATAAGAATAAATGTGCATATTATTTATTATACAGAAAAAATAATAATAGTATTATAGCATCTGAAGCATAAGAGAGAGTGGAGGATGGAATAGAATCACGTTGGTCGGCCTCTATTGAAAAAGATGAACTTGTTGTAAAGAGATAAAGCTATACACTATAATTCAGAGTGTTGGCGAAGACTGGAATTTTGAACACTGCGATAAAATAAATGTTGACTCGCCATTATTGATGTGTCAACACAAAAGTAAACTAACTTCGTCAAACATCCTTGTCAAACACAAAATTCTGCACTTACGTTCAGTTCATGTATCTTTGTTTTCCCATCCTTTGAATCTAGGTAAGTTTTCTGCACTAATACCTTCTCTTTCGATGCGTATTTCTTAGCTGTAGATATGAATAAGATTAGGTTATTATTCAGATAAAAGCAGTCCTTAGATGCCACTAGGTCACAAAAGTTAACCACAGATACTTCAAAATTATATATAGAAACAGTAAAATGCCAACACTGTTTTTCACATACTCTTTGCTGAAAATTATATATATATTAACCAATCTATTTTGATTTGATATATACACATACACTAAGAAACTTATTGAAAAGAATGAATTTTTTTTTTTTCTATAAATGTTGCTGTAAGTTGAAGTAAGTTCTACTGAAGTGTTTCCAAATATCTCATAATAAGTTTAGTATGAATTTTTAAAAAGTATATAAGATAATGCATTAGTAGGACATGGCTCTTAAAATTTATTAAGTTGGGACGATACATAAAAAATATATGCTGAACAGTACAATAAATTGTTTATATTTGAAAATACAGTTCCCTATACATTCTATTCAGGAGGTTTATTACACTAATGCGTATTTAAATGGTTATTTTTAGTTATATTTTATTTGTTTGTTCTTCAGGAATGCTTAGCATTCGAAATTGAAAATAAATTTAAACTTTGACTGATTCAAGTTAATTAATGGAAAGATATTTGAAATGGATCCAAACTGAATTGGTATGGGCCAACTCAAAAACAAACAGAAAAAAGTGAGGCCCATTAAATGAAGCCGCTCACACAAACAGCATCACATATAGTAATTGAGTCTTGGACTTTATTTTTCTTTTTCTACCCCCATAAAAGTTTAGAGACACCCCTTCGCTGTTAGAGAAACAACCTTCCATTAGTTTCATTGTGATGAAGGTATTAATTTCATTAATTATTATTTTTCCTATTTTATATGAGTTAAAATAGGTATTAATTAATAAAATAAGAGAATAATAGTACCAATGGAAAATTTCAATGTAAAACATCTTGGAAAACTGTCCCCTTGCATAATTATTATGGTTATGATATTAACATAGATGAATTAATATACGTAGCAATTTTATATATATTTGTAGATAATATACTTTACTGTCTGGAATTCTGTCATATTAATTTCGGCCACCATACTAATTAATTGTATAAAACAAATATATTATCCAGAGCTTTCCTTATTATTGAGAATTTTCCTCAGAATGTGCCAGTTTGAGAACTTTCATCTTCATGTACCAGAACTTGTACAAACACTGGATCAGGACAATTATTTAGATGAAGAGATTTTACACACAGAACAAATATACAAACAAACTATAGGAAACAACAAAAGTCTCGTACTGTAGATATACATAAGTACATATATGAGTCCATTATGAATAACATTTACTTGATATGGAAAGAATATACATAAGTATACAATTACCAGATTATAAAAGAGAGTTCAAAAGAGTATACATTTTTTTTTCTTTTATGACGGTTAAAATAACTATACGGAAAAAATAACATCAAAGATTTTATATTGATTCATTTTAATTTTTGGATTATGTATAGATATTTTTAAAATCACTTAAAGAGTGAGATTAGTTAGAAATAAAGTATACAAGTATATCATATTAGTTTTAATAAGGAAAAAACAAATTAAATAGTTTATTGAATCAAGATGTTCAATAAATAAGAAAAAAGAGAATTATAAAAGCAAATACAGAATCTAAAGCTTGGTTTCTTCTGTTAAAATAATTGTCCCAATTTGCATTAACATGTGTACAAAGATAAAATTTGTTGTTAGTTTTGAAAAAGAGACGTTGATGCGAAGTGGATTTCAGTATAATAAGTGATGAATTGTAGTTATAAGTGTGGTCAATGAATTATTCATGTTCTGACAAGTTTGTGAGTTGAAACGTATTTGACAAAAAATAACAAATATACATAAGTCTATAAAATTAATCTTCTATAAAGAAAGAAGTCCTAAATAGATAGTGTAACTTTTTTCTACCTAAAAAATCAATATACCAAATATAAAATATATTTTCTCTATGGAAATATCCTTTGAATCTAAAAGTCTAAGAATTAATGATATTTAGTTGAGAAATGGACTTGATATCAACTATACGTTGTTGTTGTTAACATTAAAAAAAAATTACACAAATAATATCATCTATATAAATAAGTGAAATAGTCAATGAAGAAAAAAAAATTATAACGAATAAAGAATAACCATTTTAGACAATGCAAAATCATGTTATAATAACATTGAGGAAAATTAATAAAGTTATTTTCTAAGGACTTGTCCAAGTCCATATATATAAACTTATTTTAACTTGTAAATTAATGTTTTTGTATTGTTTTATATTTCCTTAAATAATTCATCATTTAAGAATACATAATTGATATTTAATATTGTTGGGCTGATGAAAATAATATATATTGAAAAGTCTCACGTCACTTTGGATATTAGTGACTATATAACGAATTCTAAGTTCATGATATTCTTTGTCCCAAGTCAAAAGACAATTTGAACTAGTGTTTGACTTTTCTTATACTCTTGTAATAAAGTGTTGTAAAGTGTAGGTAAATCCTTACTCTAAAGGGTATGGGTGTACTTAGTGTCAAAAGGTTAAGAGTGTTTTTTGTGTGTTGTACAAATTTGCACATAGTGATTATTCTTTAGTGGTTGTAATTTTTCTCCAATTTTGAAAATTTATACCTTATATCCTTGTGTTACTTATTTTTATTTTATTTCTCTATTAATAAGGTGATTCTCAGATGATTTTTTCAACAAATACGTAAGTCTCAATCTTTTAGGACAAGAATAATTAATAGAACCCTTACACGAGTGAGGTTGACCATTGGTGAAAAAGTGTATAATAAATCAATCTCAAGAACATGTGTGTAGTATTTGGCTAACAATAGAGTTTTATATTTGTTGAATGAACCACTAGCACTGTATTTCAATTTGAAAACCCATTTGTACCTTATATAGCCTTTACCTTCAGGTAAAGGAACTAAAAAACCAACTATAATTATCTTCTAAGTTTTAATCTCTTGAAGCATGACATCTCTCAGTTCAAGGTAGAGAACACTATCTGATGGCAGAAATGAAACTGATAAGTAGTAGAAATTTATTTGATAAAAGATTTGTATTTTTGATATTAAGTTCCGAAATAATAAAAAATTCTAACACTATTGAATTCAAAATATAACCATTTCAAAACGTTAGAAAATCCTATTAAGATTTTTGCATGATATGATATTATTTGAGGTTGGATGAAAATAGAAATGATCATCTGTAAATTTTTGGCAACCAAGGCATAATATATATCTAAAATACTTTTCCTCATAATAAAAATTATGTCTAAAACATTTTCTTTAAATTCAACCACATTAAAGAAATAACTAATATGCCGAATGAGTTGATAGCATCGCAGAAACTATTTGGCATCAAAGAATGAAGTAAAATTTGTTTTTCCTAAATTCTTGAGAATTATTAAACACATAAAAGTGTGTTGAGTGAGCACCAATAATTTGAGCGAGTAGGTTGTTTCATGTGCAAGCAAAGCTCACAGGCTGGCAATCATGTTCAAAATATTTAAAATTGTATTCATCCCATCTTAACTAAGAATGTGGTCACATTAAAACCCATACAAAAATTCTGTATCAGAATCATTGGTTTCTAACTTTATGGACATCCTCAAACACACCTTTGCTTCTTATTTTATCACATTAATCCCGTATATTTTCTTCTACTAATACTTTCCAACCCCAACGCCCAAACATTCAAACCATTATTTTCTATGTTGCTCAAAGCCTCAAACACATACTTGGATGTCAAGAAAAGCTACTCATCATTCATGATTCATTATTACCTCAATGTCTCAAATAATTAATGTATTCATTCTGGAGTGGCTTCGTCCATCTAGTTTAAGCATTGAGTTTGGAAATTAATTAATTAATGGGATAAAATTACATATTACTATCTGATCTTTATTCTTCATTTAGCTTTTTCTAACTTTAAAATCTTTTGATTAAAAATCATCAAAAACCTTGTGTACATTCTTTAATAAATGTATTTTTAAGTTTAATTCAGTTTTAAATAACGTTGGATCTTCAACTCACTCTCTTACATTAGAATATATATTTCAAGAAAAAAATTATACATTAATATTGATTCAATAGTGATTTAACAACGGATGACAAAATAAGTTAACAAATAATAAATCTCGTTATAATAAACTTTGGATGATTTTTATATAACAAATTAACCTTAAATTTAACTTAATTTTACAAAAATATAATATAAAATGAAGTTTGTATAGATTTATATACCGTAAATTTATCTTATTTTTTGTTGTTATGAAATTTTTAACATATAGACATAAATTTGAATTTTTCTCTTTTTCATATAACCCATGTCCATGATATGTCAGACACTAGATCAGTGATCAGATTATTAAAACTCATTATAACATTGACAAAAATAATCATAAACCAAAATAATGTGTAGAACTCAAACTGAAGACAACAGCCTAAGCAAATTTCTCTGCAGAAGGATGGCAACAATGCAAAACTAAAGTAAAAAGAGAAAAGGGTTGTACCTTACCCCTTTTGTGGGCTCATTTGGTTGTTGACACTTTATCACTCAAAAGGCAGAACTAACCCTAGGAGTTTCTAAAAGTGTATTTTATTTTACTGTGAAACCGACAAAAGCGGCAATTAGTAATGAATTACGTGAAATGACTTTACGCTAATCATAGAATTTGCATAGTTAAAGTGGTTTCCAAGGAAATTGAAGAAGTGGATCACAGCATCAAGTGTGCATCCAATGCTGCGATGCCATCGTACCAAATGGCTTTTGCTTTTTATAGAATCCAAATTCTCGAGGCAAGTCTCTCACTTTATCAATAAACGTACTTTTTTTCTTGTATTAACCGCAAAATAATACCATTTGTAAACTTCGACAAACAGCCAAATACCACAGGGATTCTCTAACGTATATTTAATTTAGCTTATTGCATTGCGACCTTTCTTCACTCTCTCTCTCATCATTTTTAAAATATTCCTCTTCTGAGTTGTTTGTTACCCTGTTTCATGATCAACCATTTCGCATGCCACTTTTCTTCGCCGGCCTCTAATTCATCATGACTTAACCATGAAACTTAATTAATTACAAGACAATTTGATCCGGAGATTGTAGTTTGAATTAATTATTATGTCACGCCTTAAAAAGAAAAGAATTCGATTTGCATGATATATCTGTCTAAAGTTGTTTTTTCAACAAAGGGGATGCTGCATTAATGCTTCATGGACTTGCTTGTGGCAAATGATGCTTGCCATTGACTCTGTCAATTGCCTACAACCTATGGATAACACCTCTTCTTTTTCGACCATAACTTATCATGAGAACTACAACAAATTAAACTAAACATGTGTGAACTACGACTTAGATTACAGCCACAATAAAAGTGAAGGCGTGGCAATACGAAACAAACCAAAGCTAAAGAAGGAGAGGTAAAGTTTTCTTGCGCCCAACCAAAACCCTCGCTAAAATCTGCTTTACTGTACCAGAATTCTGCGTTCGCCAAGGAAGCATGTGACTCTATAACGCGACAGGTAACATAGTAGCCCAGTGGTAGGGAAGTTTCTAGAACTCATAGAGAAACTCCATTCAAATTTTCGTGACATATGAATAAAGAAAGTCTCCATCGGAAATATTAAAGGTACTGTGTGAACTTAGTCCAATTTCAATAAAAACAAATCTACCCTCACTCGGTTGAATCTTACAATTGAAGAAGCCTTATATGGTAGAAACATAAGACTAAGTTGATTTATAATGTGTATGTGCAATTATTTAGACATCCAGAAAAGGACAAGGATTTTTTGGAACGTGTGAGGTTGTAGGTCTGAATGTGAACGGAAAGCGAAGGAGCAAAGTGAGGCATGAGCGCGTACGGTTTGCTTGCGTACATTTACATTTACAGTGGAATCAGAAAACTCAATAAGAGACAGCAACAGTTCTTCGTTTCATGGATCCAAGTAAGCAGTGATTGATGATAAAAGATTATTTAAAAAAGAAAAAATGGTGAGGTAAAACAAGAATGGTCCACAGCGGCATGCATCGAGGGTTCTTCTCTCACACCATGGTTGGGTCAAAGGCTCTTCTTTATCTGTCAGAACTGCCAACACACACTATCGCCCACTCCACAAGGCCAGCCTGTTCTCCACCCTTTTCCTCACAAATGGACACACCATACAGAGAGGGGTAACCATCTCATGCTCACTGTATTTTCTTTCCCACCAATCCCGGTGCCCATGTGAGTTACTAACACGTCAATTCGAACCACCACCACAACAACCGCGCCTCCTCCTCCATTTCCCATCCATCATTATTCATTCGGGTCAAATGCTGATTTTGTTCATAATGTTCATCCAAAGCTGCTTTCTTTGGTTTACTTTTGCACTCTGCGTCATACAAATCAAGTGACGTGGATACACAATTTTTGCAATGATTTTGTAACAACTGCTATCGTCGCTGGGTCAAAAAAAGAACGCACTGGCTGACGTGGTAACATAACATACGACAGTGGTGTGAAGACGAAATGAAAAAGATAGGCTCCATTTTGACAAAAAAAGATGACAGTGACAAATAATTTAAATTAAGAAATGAGGTAAATGGCACTTAGAATCTGATGAAAAGGTCAAAGCTTGATTAACAATTTGAAAATCCCACCTGTAAAAATCAATAATAAAAGAAAAATAGGGGAAAAAAAATGAAATGAAACACATGAGAGGGGGGAAAATAGACAGGAACGGGGCCAGGGAAGGAAGAAAGCACAGTGCATAATTGACAATATTTTTTGAAGAGCGACCCACCACCACCTTGTGTTGTCCTTTCTTTCCTCTTTTTGAATTTCATTCAATCAAGAAGCCTTTATTACTTTTTTGTTAAGGTGTGAGTGACCTGGGTGTCCTTGACTCCGGGGGAGGGGTGTGACCCTCGGATCCTTTAGAAGGGTCATCGGAGGACTGACGCAGGCCGTCGTCGGTCTCCCCCCGGTTGATGTCCTCGATCATGCGCACCACGTCCTGCATGCTGGGCCTCTGGTCAGGCACCACCGCAACACACGCCATGGCTATTTGCAAGAGTTGAACCATCTCCTCCTCGATGTTGTGATACCTCATGAGCTCCGCGTCGAAGACCTCCGCGGTCCACTCTTCGCGCACCACCGACTGGACCCACCTCGGGAGGTCTATGCCCTCTTCCCCAAGCGACGCTTGGTTCGGGGCTTTCCCCGTTAGAAGCTCCAACAGCAACACGCCAAAGCTGTACACGTCAGACTTGAAGCTCACCTTTCGGGTTTCCACCACCTCGGGTGCCCGGTAACCCGCCACTCGGTTCGACGGAGCTCCGTTCCCGAACAGGGGGGTTAGACCAAAGTCCGAAACGCCGGCATCGTGGTCCGGCCCTCGGAGGAGGATGTTGGAGGATTTTATGTTGCCGTGGACCACCTTGCCTGCCACGTGGAGGCATGCCAACCCCCGTGCCGCTCCTACTGCTATTTTCATTCTGCTGTCCCAGTCCAGTGGTGTTCTCCCAGACCCTCTGCTCCCTGCAGTATCAATACCAGCAGTGCTAATGTAGTTAGTCAAGTAATTCTCATCAACAATCCACTCCTCCAATCCCTATCTATAATACTATTACACACACACCATCAATTATATATATTAATTATTAATAATAATCATGCTCTCTTTATTTCCCGCTTTAGTCATGTATCATATCACCATGCAATAATTTCATCTAATCGCCAAATTTAACTGTTTCAAGACACAAGCATGGAGCAAAGGAGGTTGTGGTTTGTGGGATTTTTCCTTTGCTTGGACTCAACACAACCCTTTCAAAAGCAAAAAGCAGCATGGTCGTGGTCCAAATGCCTTTCTCTTCTTCGTTGGGAAAGGAGGAGGAGGAGGAGGAGGAGGGAATAAATAGAACGCTTTATTTTTTTCTATCTTTTCTCCTTTTAAAGGAGAGAACAAAAAATGGAAGAAAAAAAGAAAGACATAGAAATAATGTCGGTGAGCCACGCTGGTATCTCATGAGTGCATGTTGCTTGGGTTATGGGAAATGAAAGAATGGGAAAATTAAAGAAAGACAATGTCACTCATGAGTAGAGAATGTTTGCTCCTGAAGCATGCATTAAACAAGCGCACTCTACGCTGCTGCACAAAACTTCCCATTTACGATACACTTAGAATAACACTCTTCCAATTAAACTATTTTCCCCATAAGTAAATTAATATAATTAACATCACACTGATACGTAATGCAGTAGACTACTAAGTATAACCCACCTCCATTATCAACTTAGAAAGCGCCCCATGCCACTGCCCGCAAATAAGCTAATCACACAACAAACACTTCACAACAATAACAGCAACAACACTAATAAAATATTATTGGAGCCCTCAAATAAAATAATGAACTTTCACGACTACAACAGCTGGAGTAGGAATTCAGCCAAATTAAATACTAAAGCCAATTCTATCAAACAAAGAATACTCAATTCCCCTATGAACACAGGGAAAAGCCGGAAACGCAAGAGAGCAAACTAAATATGGTGTTCTGAAACTATAACAATCAAATTGCATTGCATTTGAGTTCAATAATTAGCCATGAACACAATTAAGCAGAATTAAGCAGCAAAGAAAAAAAAATAAAGAAACAGAAAAGGGATTGGATAAGAAGATGGTACCGTGAAGGAGAGCAGACAAGCTTCCGGCAGACATGTAATCGTAAACGAGCAATTTCTCGTCCTTGGAGAAGTAAAAGGCTCTGAGGGGTACCACATTATCGTGCTTAATCTTCCCCAGAACTTCCATTTGCATCTCGAACTCTTTCTTCGTCACCACAACATCCTTCAGCCTCTTCACCACCACCGTCGTCCCTTCCTCAAGCACTGCCTTGTACGAAGTCCCCACGCTGCCCTTCCCCAACACCTCCGCCGAAGCCCTCAACAAATCCTCCAAATCGAAACTGTAAATCCCCCCTTCAAAGAACACCAGCTTGTTCCTCTCCGCCTCCGCCGAACCCCCGGTGATATCCTCCTTCGACGACGACGTCCCCGCCTCCACCGGCACGGCACGTGCCGCCGCAACAGGCTTCGGCGGTTTCGCTGGCTGCCGTCGCCGGCGCCGGACGCACAGCAGCAACAGCAGCAGCAGCAACGCCGCCACGAGAACGGACCCGACAACGATTGCGACAATGGCGCCCGTGGAGAGCTTCTTGGACTTCTTATGCGCCGTGGCCGGGGTCGAATTGGAGGAGGGAGACGGCGCCGGAGCCGGGAAGAAGGGGTTGCAGGCCTTCAACGGCGGGCCACAGAGATCTGCGTTTCCCGCGAATGAGGAGTCGGGGAAAGTGGAGAGCGTCTCCGGAATGGAACCGTTGAGGCGGTTGAAGGAAACGTTGAAGCTAACGAGCTTGGCAGTGATGCTGGGGATTTTCCCAGAGAAGCTGTTGTGCTCCAAGAAGAGGCCGGTGAGGTGGGTTAAGTTGTTGACAGAGAAAGGGATTTGACCGGTGAAGTTGTTGGAGGAGAGATCCAAGCGGGTGAGACGAGTGAGGCGAGTGAGACTCGGGGGGAACTCACCGGAAAACTGGTTTTTCTGGAGGTAGAGGTTGCGGAGGAAGGTGAGGTTCGAGAAATCGGCAGGGATCTCGCCGGTGAGACCGTTGGAGCGGAGACTGAGGATCCGAAGCTGGGAGAGGCGGCCGATTGTGGCGGGTGGAACCGGACCCACGAGGTCGACGGCGGGTAAACGGAGAGAGTAGACGAAGGAGCGGGAGTCGTCGCATTTGACGCCCACCCAGTCGCATGCGGAAGCGGAAGCGTTCCATTGGAGGCGGTTGGAGTGCCGGGTTTGGGAGAGGAAAGCAAGGAGCGCTTGCTTGTCCTGAGTCGGCTCCGAGTTGACTCTGACATGAGAACTCAGTTGGAGGAGGAAGACTACGATAATTGTGAGCAGCGCCATTGGGTGGAGTTCAGGAATCCCAATTAGCCAAGAGCAGAAGAAGATAAATGGAGGGAAATATGATACTGTTTATCCGGCGAAACACCATAAGAAAAAGAGCGGTGGGAATTGTGTGAGTGGAGTTTGGGAAAGAGTAGAAGGTATCATGTTTTTTTTTTTAGTATAAATAGAAGAAACAAGGTATCATGTTGTTTAAATATGTACTCTAATGTAATCTAATATCACGAGCTTCAAAGCCATAAGAAAAAGAAAAAAAAAAAAAAAACACCCTCAGTGCAGTTGGTCCAAAAACTCCTTACGTTTTTACTTTACAAAGCTGTTTTCACTCCTTCCACCATATCCCACGCGCTTCTGCACTGCGTGTGTGTAATTTATTTACTTTTTATTTTCAACTTATTAATTAATTGATAAAAGTGAATAGAAAAAAAAAAAGTTGGTAATACGACCGGCTCGGAGGCAAACGTTGCATTCAAGGGACCAACGAGTGCTTTAATTTTTTTTTTTTCTTTGTTTAAGTAGTTTGGTATTGGCATGGCAAGGAAGAAAAACAAAAGGACAAAATAAAACAAAGAGAGTGTTTTGTCGCTGATATGTTATAGGTTAAAAGCTTAACCATGGGTCACCGAAGGTGTAAAGATTGTGAGAAGAGTTTTTGGTCCACACTATCTTCTGTGGCGTGGCTAGGTGAAGAAATGTGGACCTGTTTTTTATGAGGCAGTTTAGGTCCGTCAAAAGGTACTTGGCTTCTGAAGATATTACATTTTTTTTAACACGATTCTGATGAATTGATATGTAGATTGACAAATAGATACTAATGTTGTGCTAGTATTGAATGGACGGTGATCAACCATTTTGATTACCATTGATTGGAATTAATTGGGAAATGGACAGTTATGCTTTACTTTCCTTTGACCACAAACACAACAATAACACTGAAATGCGGTCCTATTAAATACTATCCCTATTATCATTCATTTCTATTACGTTAACTCGCTTTTAGTACCCGTTGCATTACACTCTTAAATTAATATCATTAAATCTTTTTTTCTCTCTCTTCTAACTCAAACCTTTCTTTTTCTAAACACATAAAAAAAACTCAATTTATGTCTCAGAGACAAAATTATAAATTTACACTTTCTTTAATATAAAATGAAACATGTAACAATCCTAGTATCGACTATTTCTCTGATTTCTCTTTTTATTTTATTTTCAATAAGATTTAATAAAAAATCCTAAAATTTGATAGAAAATCCTAAAATTTTGATTCTACAATTGTATTTATTTATGATAAAAGATTTCATATGTTTTAAGATTTTAGTATCATATAAAAGAAATTAAATAATTTTGCTCCTCTTGAATAACTGTAAGATTTTTTATTTTATTCTTTTTTTTATTTCAATGCCAGATAAGTATATGCATATAAATTAATTAAATATTAAATTAGAAGGGAGGATATAACTGATAGAAAAAGAATTATTATTGTTTTGAAATTTAAAACAATGTATACATAAAACGGATATAAAAATCTTCTAAAAAATTCAATAATTGAAGAGGAACGCACAATAACATCATAATACACTAAATGAAGTTTAAAGTTTAAGAATGTGGGTCAACCCTGAAATAATGAGTTACAACGTTCGTGTGCAAAGTTTTATTTCAAAAAACCATTCTATGAAATGAAGAAAAAGAAAAAGTGTTTTTAATTGCACATTTAAAGAAGTTACAGATATTCTTTCATCATTTATTTCTCTGAGTTTTGCTAAAGCTCCAAAGTAAAGAAGTGGTTTTTACGAAGAAAAACCAAGTTTTTAACTGCACATTATAGAATTTCTAAAATATTATTTTATACTCATCTATTTCTTCAAATTTTACTAAAGTTTCAGTAAAGTAAGAAAAAATTGGAGCCTTTTATGACAGCATGTTAAAGAAGCCTTAAAATACTCTTTCATTTCTTCAAGTTTAAAAAAAAAAAAAAAAAAGTCATTCTAAGAAGGAAAATAAGTCTTTTTTTAAACCTAAAATATTTTTAGGTCATGTGTTTCTCTGAGTTTTATTTTTAGAAATGAGAATGCTTAATTAATTTGTTTTTATAATATTCCTTATAACCATGGTTCGTTTTATAAAAATTAAATAAGTTTTATAGAAAATATAAGTTATTTATTGTAAAAAGCAGTACAAAAATACTTTAAATATAATTTAAAGAGGTTTATATGAAGAATATATTAGCATGAAATATAATGTTATTTTTAGATTTAGTGTAGAAAAATAAATTATATATATGAATTGAATATAATAACTTGTGGTTGATAATAAACTAAGACAAATTCTATTTCCTTCTTTCCTTACTTATAACTGTGATTTTATGAAAATTTTATAAATTGTGTTTAACTAAATTTGTATTTAAAATAACTTTCAAAAATATTATGTGATGCGAATCATAATTCTTTTAACAATACAATAGGAAGTAATTGTTCATCCCATCCTTTTTCTTTAAGTATGTCTCAATATTCTTTTATTTATATATATATATATATATATAATAAATATATTGCTGTATGGAATTTGAATATTTTACTAAAATAGTAATTTTAATTAAATTTTAAGATAAAAATATTTAAATATTTTTATTTGTTTTTCGTTTTTTGTTTTTTTGTTTTTTTTTAACAAAATCCTTCACTTACATACCACTTCATCATTTAATTTATTTTAAAAAATTATTTCTTATAAAATTGTTTTTTATTTTTTATTTTTTTAATTATTTGATTAATAAATTAAAATTTAAATATTAAAAAAATACACTTTAGCAACATGTACAAATACAAATAAAACATATTTTAAGAAAACAGAAGAAAAATCAATAATTTTATACATCTTGATTACAGAAAAAAAAAACAATATTATAATTGCTTACCAATATCAAAGATAAAGATTACCTTGCAATATTCATAAAGATACATTTAACTTACAGTAAAAAAAGGAAATAATATATTAAGGATATCTTATAAAACAAATACAACCATTTGGACAATTTAACATAATAACTTTTTAATTACATTTCATTTATTCTTTAATATAAATTATTAGTATATTACTATATTATCAGAATAAAAAGGATGTATTTTGTTTTATATCAATCTCATGTATAAATTTTATATATATATATATTATAACATGGTTATTGTTCGAAAGTGAGTTATTTATAAAAGCTTTCCTTATATATCATTTTTATGAGAATTATTTATTATGTTTTATCTTAAGTAGTAAATAATATTTGAGAGTTTTATCTGAAAAAATAGACTAGTTAGACATAAATGACTTTATATTCGTGATCTCAATAGTAATAGTACTTTTGTATATTTAATGTTCAATATTATCAGTAAAACACTTTTGAATATTTATTAAAAAAAATAATAAGATCCAGTAATTGAAACAAATTAGTATTAAAATGTGTATCTTCGAGTTATACAATTAATTTATCATTAGACAACATAACATTTTTACACAAAAAGAAGTCTCCTATTATATTCAACTCTTAATTTAAAAATTAAGTAAGAATAATATCTGTGATGATGATTTTTTCTTTTCAATTCAAAGCAAACTCTTGTAATAAACGCATATTAGAAACATTGATAGAATTATTATTTTAAATGTGAAAGCACAACAATCACAAGTTTAATTTTTCCAAAATAAATTTTCAGACAAATCAAAATAACATATTATGGTATAAAAGGATACAAAAATGTAATGTTTTATTACTTTTTAACAATCATATTATTAAATGTAATATTTTAATATCGTTCGTAAGCTTGTAATACACGTATAGTAATATTGGTTTTTTTAAAAGTTACTACTTTATAAACTATTTCATTTTATTAAAAAAAATATCTAAATTTCATAATATCATGTATGCTATAAGTAAACATTAAATAAAATTTCAATTTGAAAAATATGCATATATTTTATGTTTTGTATATATGACGATTGAAAATAATTCAAACAAGTTAGGTTTAATATAGTAACAATATATATATATATATATATATATATATATATATATATATATTACAAGTTTCTTTGTTATTCTATTAAATACAAGGGGGAAAACTAAAGTCTCCTTCCAAAAGAATTTAGAAGACGAATTAGTTTTTATTTTATTACTCTGGTTTTTTCACAACTTTTCTTTTTTTTTTAATTCATGTTTTGGCAGTTTGCTCTTATATGTGTCTGTTTATGTTTTGTTTGTTTAAGTAAAAGTAAGATATGTCCTTTGATTAATCAGAATGACAATAATGAGAAACATTAGGTATTCAAAAACTTTTTAAAAATATCATTTTGACTAATACATCTAATCAAAAGTGGGGTTTATAAGGTTTTATGTTTTCAAGAATACAACTAATAAACTAAATAATTAAAGCATGAGAATATGCAAATAGCATAGAATTACATTAATAGTGCCGGCAATGGAATATTAGTGGACCTGGTCCAAGTCATCAACACACACATTCCATTTTTTTTTTATCCTATGTTTCTATCCAATAGTCCTATGCCACACAATTATAAACACTCTTTCTCTTTGATCCTTTCTCCCTCATATTTTTATTTTTTATTTTTCATGCGTTCTACATTTGCACATGAAGCAATGCCATGTGGAACTATGAGTAGATGATAATAATATTCTATAAGCTATCTGTACATGCATTGTAAGTTATTAGAATAGGATGAAGTTAGGTTTATCTTTCGACATATGTCAAATGAATCAAACTACGCAAATAAAGAAAAAAAAAAGTTGATTTTGTAAATGTCAAGAAAAAAATGTCTTGCTAAATAATTTATCACACTTTGTTAAGCTTGTCTGAATTAGTTATACAAAATTACGGCACATGTACACCATTCTTCTTATGTAAATATAGTTCATGTATAAGAAATATTTTTCTTAAAACTTGGATGCAAGTTAAATGAATGTATTATATATA